>Ga0315906_10007325_pt1 | contig 13444 bp, 14 predicted proteins | sample LakEriMetagenome_4_FD_203526 | JGI IMG/M metagenome (GOLD analysis project Ga0315906, IMG submission 203526) | Freshwater fungal communities from buoy surface, Lake Erie, Ohio, United States - Buoy 2 MA122 | ecosystem: Environmental > Aquatic > Freshwater > Lake > Lake biofilm | place: USA...
TTTCCTGATCAACGTGCCGATCGGGCTCATCGTGCTCGCGGGTGTGCTCGTGACCGTCCCGGAGACGAAGGCGGTCGGCGGCCCCAAGGGCATCGACGTGCTCGGCACCGCCCTCATCACCCTCGGCCTTGTGGGTGTCGTCTTCGCCCTGATCGAGGGCCAGCGGTACGGGTGGCTCACCCCGCTACGGCCCTTCACCGTGGGCGGCTGGGAATGGCCGTCGCAGAGCGTGTCCATCGTGTTCGTCGCCACCCTGCTGGGCGTGCTCGCCCTGGTGGCATTCGTCCTGGTCGAACTACGTCGCCTTCGTGCCGGCAAGGTCGTGGTCGTCAATCTTCGGCTGTTCCGCATCCGCAGCTTCGGCGCCGGCAACTTCGTCGCCCTCATCGTCAGCCTCGGCGAGTTCGGACTGCTGTTCGCGCTGCCACTGTTCCTGCAGGCCGTGCGCGGGTACTCAGCGCTCGAGACCGGCGTCATTCTGCTGGCCCTTGCGGTTGGCTCATTCGTTGCATCGGGTGTCGGCGCCCCACTGTCACAGCGCCTAGGACCAGTGCGGGTGCTGCAGATGGGCATGGCATTCGAGGCCGTCGGCATCCTCGCCCTCGGCTTCTTCTTCAGCGTCACCGTCACCGGCTGGCAGATGGCGCCGTGGCTCTTCCTCTACGGCCTGGGCGTCGGCTTCGCCACGGCCCAACTGACCGGCGTCATCCTCAGCGAGGTACCGGTCGCCGCGTCCGGGCAGGGCAGTGCCGTGCAGTCGACGTCGCGCCAGGTCGGTGCCGCCATCGGCACCGCGATCATCGGCGCGACGCTGATCTTCGGACTCAACGGCATCGCCGGGCAGCTGGAGGACCGGGGAGTGCCCCAGGCGCAGGCAGTGCAGGTCTCGGACGCGGTTGCGTCATCGGCCGGCCAGGCGATTCCGGCGCTCGCGCAGGAGCCCGGAGGCGACGTGCTGGTCGAGGGTGCATCGGAGGCCTTCGCCGACACCATCCGTCTCGTGGCCTGGGTGGCAGGCGGCTTCGTCCTCCTTGGCCTGCTCGCCAGCCTGCTCCTGCCCCGAAATGCCGCTCGCGTGGAGTCGGAGGGGTACTCTCCACCGCGCGCAACCCCGACTACCTGACCTAGGGTCCGACCGTGAGCTCTACCGATCCCGCCGAAGCTGCGTCGGTCGCGGCTGCCGACGGGCCTGCGCGGGCAGCCATGACCGACGCGGCCTCTGGCACCGTGCTTGTCATCGGGCACACCGATGTCGGTCGACGAGCCTGCGCGCTCCTCGACGACGCCGGCACTCCCACCATCCATCTGGACGACCCGACCGACGCCGAACTTCGCTCCGCCCTGCACGCCGGCGTCTCCGGCGTGGCCGTCCTGCTGCACGACGACATCCGCGCCCTGCGCTACAGCCTCGTGATCGAGCACCTTCGACCCGGAATCCGCCTGTTCGTCGCGATCTTCGACCGCACGGTCCGGCAGCAGCTCGAGGCGACCGTGCCTAACTGCGTCGTGATCTCCCCCGCCTCCATCTCCGTGCCCTCCATCGTCGCGGCGGCCATCGCCCCTGAGTACGAGGCCATCCGTCGGCGAGGAGTGTCATCGGAGCCGGCGTGGGTCTCCATCGATGCCCTCGACGACAGCCAGGCCGTCGTGACGCCTTACCGCGTTCCCGGATACCTGCGCAGCCAGGGCACCATCGGACGACTCCGCGGCCAGCTGCACCCCTACGACTCGGGCTCGTCCGTGCTGCTGGGAGGAGCACTGGGCCTGCTGCTCATCATCGCGATCGACACCCTCGTCGGCCTGAGCCACGGCTCGTTCGTCAGAGCGCTGTACGACGCGACGCGCACGACTGCCACGATCTCCGCTCCCTCACTCGACGAGAACCCACTCGAGCTGATCTGGGCCACCATCGCTGCGCTGCTGGTGATGGGCTTCACGGCCGCCTTCGCCGCCGGGATCGTCCAGCACCTGCTCTCCGGTCGTCACGTCGCCCTGGTCGGCCGGCGCGTGATTCCGCGGACAGGGCACGTGATCGTCGTGGGCATGGGCCAGGTCGGCATCCGCCTCGCGCAGGAGCTCCGGGCACTCGGAGTCGCCGTGGTCGGCATCGAACGCTTTCCCACAGCGTCCGGCCTCAGCCTCGCCCGGGATCTGGGAATTCCCGTGATCATCGGCGACGCCACATCTCGCAGCGTGCTGCGCAGGGCGGCTATCGACGGCGCCCTCGCGCTGGTCGCCGTTGGCAGCGAGGAACGTGACAGCATCGCGGTGGCCCTGGCGGCCACGGCCGTCGCGCCCGGCGTGCGTGTCGTCCTGCGCGCTGGCGCCGATGACGCCATCGACGAGACTCGCTCGCTGTTCCCCATCGGGGCCGTCGTCGACGTCAACGGCCTGACCGCGGCCTACGTCGCACGGGCCCTGTTGGGCGACGAGCCCTACGCCGTGGTGTCTCGCGGCGACATGGTCCTGTGCCTGCTCGGCACCACGTCAGCGCCGGTCAGCCAGAGGTCTGTCGCGCAGCGCTGCGGCTGCTGAGCTCAGCAGGCGGGCAACCGAGCGGCGAGCCAAGAGCCGAGATCGTCGATCGCGATGCGCTCCTGCTGCATGGAGTCGCGCTCACGGACAGTCACGGCATTGTCGTCGAGCGAGTCGAAGTCGAACGTGACGCAGAAGGGCGTGCCGATCTCGTCCTGGCGACGGTAACGACGACCGATGGCGCCGGCGTCGTCGAACTCGATGTTCCAGCGACTCCGCAGTGTGGCCGCGAGCTCCTTCGCCGCCGGGGTGAGCTTCTCGTTGCGCGACAGAGGGAGGACAGCGACCTTCACCGGCGCGAGGCGCGGGTCAAGCCTGAGCACCGTGCGGGTGTCGACCCCGCCCTTGGCATTCGGCGCCTCATCTTCGTCATACGCATCGAGGAGGAAGGCCAGCACCGCACGAGTGAGCCCGGCTGCCGGCTCGATGACGTACGGAACCCAGCGCTCCTCGGTCTCCTGGTCGAAGTACGAGAGATCGTTGCCCGAGTGCTGACCGTGGGTGGTGAGGTCGAAGTCGGTGCGGTTCGCGATGCCCTCGAGCTCGGCCCATTCACTGCCGGCGAAACGGAACCGGTACTCGATGTCGACTGTGCGCTTGGAGTAGTGACTCAGCTTCTCCTTGGGGTGCTCGAAGAAGCGCATGTTCTCCGGATCGAGGCCGAGGTCCACATACCAATTCCAGCGCTGCTGCATCCAGTACTCGTGCCACTCCTCGTCCGTGCCGGGCTTGACGAAGAACTCCATCTCCATCTGCTCGAACTCGCGCGTCCGGAAGATGAAGTTGCCCGGCGTGATCTCGTTGCGGAAGCTCTTGCCCGTCTGGCCGATACCAAAGGGCGGCTTCTTCCGTGCGGAGTTCATGACGTTGAGATAGTTGACGAAGATGCCCTGCGCGGTCTCCGGACGCAGGTAGTGCACGGCGCCAGCATCCTCGACCGGGCCAACAGTGGTGCGGAGCATGCCGTTGAAGTCGCGCGGCTCAGTGAAGTCACCGGTGGTGCCGCAGTTCGTGCAGACGACGTCCGCGAGTCCGTTGACCGGCTCGTGACCATGCTTCTCGGCGTAAGCCTCGATGAGCTGATCGGCGCGCCACCGCTTGTGGCACTTGCGGCATTCCGTCAAGGGGTCGACGAACGCATTGACGTGACCGGACGCCTCCCACACCTGCGGCGCGAGGATGACGGAGGAATCGAGGCCGACGACATCATCGCGTCCACGCACGACGGCCTGCCACCACTGGCGCCGGACGTTCTCCTTCAGCTCGACACCGAGAGGGCCGTAGTCCCAGGCGGAGCGGGTTCCTCCGTAGATCTCCGACGAGGGGAAGACGAATCCCCGGCGCTTGCACAGGTTGACGACGGCGTCGACGCGATCACTGGCCATAGTGGCGTCATCCTAGGAGAGGTGCTCCTCAAGCAGTCGGTGAGCCTCCTGCTCGTCGATCGTGTCGAAGTCGACGTAGTGCCAGGCCAGGCTCCGCCGCACCAGTGGGGTCACGACGGTGATGACCTCGTCATACAGGTGCGCCAGATCGGCGAGCGCCTCGCGCGAGCACACCGGGACAGCGAGCACGAGCCGGGCCACTCCGCCCCCTCGCAGGGCGGGGCCGACAGCGCGGGCGACCGTGCCCGTCTCCACCCCGTCGTCCACGACGATGGCGGTGCACCCGGCGAAGGCCTCCGGATTCATGACCTCGACACCGTCCGCCGAGCGGAGGACGGGAACGGGGATCCACGGGAGATCCACAATCTGCCGGATCCCCACCGCGACAGGAACGCCGTTCGGGAGCACGGGTGCCAGTGTCGGGCGCACCCATCCGTCGATGCGCGGTTGCAGCACCCGTCCCAGCTGATGTCCAGCATCAGCGAGGTTCGCGAACTCCCTCATGACTCGACCGGGGCGACAGATGGCGCTGCAGCCGACCCCAGGCGCACACCTCCGGCATCGGCAGCGAGCCCGGACATCGACGCGACCAGACGTTCGCCGTCCCACTCACGCACCGTCTCATAGGCACTGGGCTCGTCGACAGCGCGGGAGAGCAGGGGGACGACACCCACCTTGACCTCATAGGCCGACAGCGCCCGTCGATAGGCCCCCACGCCGGCCCACTCGGTGCGCAGCAGGAGAAGCTCGGCCTCATCCGTCGACTGGCCGAGAGACGCAGCCAGGCACCCAGACTGCTGGGCGAGCGTGACGAGGGCGGTGTCCATCTGCGCCAGGAAGGTCGTGCGCTCCGGCGCCGTCACGTGGAAGCGACTGACGACGACGAGTCGGTCGGCACCGGCTGCCGCACTAGGCTGGGTCACGACCACGAACGTTAGTCCGTCAGGGAGCAGGGTCATGGGCGACAACTCACGCGGCCGGGGGCAGACCCCGAAGGGGGTCCGCGGACCCAGCGGGCCGTCGGGCGCGGGTGCACCGAAGCCGTCCCGTCCACCCGCCACCGGCGCTCGAGCCAGGTTCGAGCGCCTCTCCATGCCCGTGCTCGCCCGAATGCACGCCATGCCGCGCTGGCTGATCGTCGTGCTTCCCGCTGTCCTGCTCTTCGCCGGACTGCTTCTGCGCGACTCGTGGGCATGGCTCGGGGGCATCGTGCTGCTGCTGGTCTGGGCCTTCCTCACCTGGCTGACGGCCCTGTCGTGGCCGGCTCTCGCGCCCGGCTCACGCTTCTTTCGGGCGCTCATCGTGCTGGCCTTCGGGGCCATCGTGGTGATGAAGTTCCTGGGTCGATTCTGACGCACTCTTAGAATTGACAGTCATTCCCATTAGCATTACCGTCGCGCCATGCGCACGCGTCCCACACCCCGACTGCTGACGACCACCCTCACCATCGCCACCAGCGCTGCACTGCTGGGGGCCTGCTCCATGACGGAGGAGGGATCGACAAGTACGTCCACCGGGACGCCCACCTCCGCCTCGTCCGCTGAGGCCGGAGCCTCCGAGCCCGCACCGGCAGCCGGGACGGTGTCCGTCGTGGCGACCACGACGATCCTCGGCGACATCGCCGGTCAGGTTGCCACCTGCGGCGGTGCCGCCATCGAGACCCTCATGCCAGCCGGTGCGGACCCGCACGACTTCGCCCCCTCCTCCGCCCAGGTCGCCTCGATGGTCAATGCCGACCTCGTGGTGGCGAACGGCCTCGGCCTCGAGGGCGGCATGGCCGATGCCCTCGCCTCGGCGCAGACCGACGGTGCCCGAGTGATGTCCATCGGCGAATTGGTCGACCCACTCCCCTTCACCGAGGCGGACCCCCATGCTGGTGAGCACGCCGACGAGCACGCGGGAGAACATGCCGACGAGCACGCGGGAGAACATGCCGACGAGCACGAGCACGGCGAGTTCGATCCGCACATCTGGTTCGACATGCTGCGCATGGCCACCGCCGCCGAGCTGATCGGCACCGAACTCACCGACATCACCGGCGAGTCCGCCTTCACCGCCTGTGGCACGCAAACCGCTGACGCAATCCGCACCGCTGATGCCGAGGTGGCAGCACTGCTTGCCTCCATCCCCGCCGAGCGCCGCATCATGGTGACCGACCATCTCGCCTACGGATACCTGGCCGACCGCTACGGGCTTGAGGTCATCGGCGCAGTGATCCCGTCAACCACCACCCTCGCCGAGCCGAGTTCCGCGGAACTCGCCGAGCTGGCGTCGCTCATCGTCGACCGCAACGTGCCGGTGATCTTCGCGGACGTCGCCGAGCCGAGCGGGCTCGTCGAGGCGGTCGCCGCCGAGACTGGACGAGAGATCGAGATCATCCCCCTCTACCACGATCTCGGCGGAACGGACTCCCCCGCGGACACCTACATCGATCTCATGACGACCGACGCTGAACGCATCGCCGAAGGTCTGGCACGATAACCGGCGTGGAGTGGTTTCTCGAGCCCTTCGCGCTCGGATTCCAGCAGCGCGCTCTCATCGGGGGCGTGCTCGCCGGCCTGATGTGCGCGGTCGTCGGCACATGGCTGGTGCTCCGCGGGATGAGCTTCTTCGGCGACGCCTTCGTCCACGGAGTCCTCCCCGGAATCGCCGTCGCCGTCGTCTTCGACGTGAATCCGATTCTCGGAGCCGCAGTCGCCGCCGCCGTCATGGTCCTCGCCATCGAGGTAGTCCATCGGCAGACTGCCCTGAGCGAGGACACCTCGATCGGACTGCTCTTCGTCGGCATGCTGGCTCTCGGCGTCGTCATCATGTCCCGGCTCGACAACTATGCGGGAAGTCTCACCAGCATCCTCTTCGGCGATGCCCTTGGCGTCACCCCGAGCGACCTCGTCTGGCAGGGGGTGCTTGTTGTCATCATCGTGGGCGTCGCGACCATGCTCTACCGGCCACTGCTCGCCCTCGCGTTCAACCGCGAGAAGGCCCAGATGTGGGGCCTTCAGCCCAAGCGCACCCATGCCGCCCTCCTGATCCTGATCGCCGCATCGGTCATCGGGAGCTACCAATCCGTCGGAACACTGCTGGTGTTCGGCCTGCTCGTGGGACCGCCGGCCACCGCAGCACTCATCGCCAGAACCGTGCCACGGATGATGCTGCTCGCCGCCGTCATCGCGGTGGTGTCCGTCTGGCTGGGCCTCACCCTCAGCTACCACCTGCGCACGGCGGGGTCGGCGACGATGGCCATCATGCCCATCATCTTCTTCTTCATCGTGCTCGCTGTGACCCGGCTGCGCCGACGCCGTCCAGAGGCGGTGGATTCGCATGCCTGATGCGATCGTCGGTCGCGGGGTCGTTGTCTCACGCGGCTCGTCCGTTGCCGTCGGAGCCTCGGACTTCACGGTGCCCAGCGGCTGCATCACCGCCATCATCGGACCGAACGGCAGCGGGAAGTCCACACTGCTGCACGCCATCGCCGGGCTTCTGCCCGTCTCCGCCGGTGAACTGAGCGTGCTGGGCACGAGCCCCGACGAAGGCCAGCGAGGGGTGAGCTACGTCCTGCAGTACACGACCGTGCCCGTCGGGACGCCCCTCACAGTTGCCGAGACAGTGATGATGGGCCGGTACCCCCGCCTTCGGCTGCTCGGTCGCCCGACCCGCGAGGACCGGAGCATCGTGGCCGATGCAATGGCTCGCCTGGAGATCGCCGACCTAGCACGACGGCATCTCACCGAGCTTTCCGGCGGACAGCGACAACGGGTGTACGTGGCCCAGGGCATCGCACAGGAGCACCAGATGCTGCTGCTGGACGAGCCCCTGACCGGTCTCGACCTCGTCTCCGCCCGGACGATCGACGGCATCATCCACGAGGAGCCTGCGCGCGGCTGCACGGTCGTGCTCACGACACACGATCTCGCCGAGGCGCGAGCTGCCGACCATGTGATCCTCATGGGGGGTCGCGTCATTGCCGCTGGACCGCCGCATGAGGCGCTCACTCGGGATAACCTCGTCTCGGCCTACGGCCTTGGCGCCCTGCACGACACCGATCTCGAAGTCCCTGACTTCCCGACCGAGCACCACGACCACACGCATGAGCATGGAGGTGAGCGTGGCTTCTGAGACCGCAACCGGAATCGGCGTCCGGTCGACGCGGCAGCGATCCGCTGTCCTCGTCGCCCTCGACGAGATCGACGACTTTCGCTCGAGCCAGGAACTGCACGACTACCTGCGCCACAAGGGCGACAACGTCGGCCTCTCTACCGTGTACCGAACCCTGACTGCCCTTGCCGCTGCGCGCGAGGTCGACGTCATCGTCCGCGAGGACGGCGAGAGCGTCTACCGAAAGTGCAGCGGCACTCATCACCACCACCTCGTGTGTCGCGACTGCGGTCGCACGGTCGAGGTCGCTGGTCCAGCCGTCGAGCGCTGGGCGGACTCCGTCGCCCGAGATCACGGATTCACGGAGGTCAACCACACACTCGAGCTCTTCGGCCTCTGTGCTGAGTGCTCACGCGGCTGACTAGGACGGCGGGTTGGGCACGGCCCCGCCATAACGGCGGTCCCGCGAGGCGTAGATCTCGCATGCATGCCAGAGGTGTCGCCGATCGAAGTCTGGCCAGAGAGTGTCGAGGAAGACCATCTCCGCATAAGCCGACTGCCATAGCAGGAAGTTGCTCGTGCGCTGCTCCCCCGACGAACGCACGAACAGATCGACATTCGGCATGTCAGGCTCGTCGAGGTAGCGATGGAACATCCGCTCATCGATTCGCTCAGGATCCAGGCGCCCTGCCCTGACGTCTCGCGCCATGGCAGCGGCCGCGTCCGCAATCTCCGCACGACCTCCATAGTTCACGCACATCGTCAGCGTGAGGCGGCGGTTGCCACGCGTGAGTTCCTCGGCCTCCTCGAGCTCACTGATAACACTGCGCCAGAGTCTCGGCCTGCGCCCTGCCCATCGGACCCGGACCCCGAGCTCGTTCATCTCATCGCGCCGACGGCGGATGACATCGCGATTGAAGCCCATCAGGAACCGGACCTCGTCCGGCGAGCGCTTCCAGTTCTCCGTGGAGAAGGCATAGGCACTGAGCCACTCAATACCCAACTCCAGGGCACCCTCGACGCAGTCGAACAGGCTCGCCTCGCCCGCCTCATGACCGGCGGTACGTGGCAGGCCACGCTCCTTGGCCCACCGTCCGTTGCCGTCCATGACGAGCGCAACGTGACGAGGGACGAGGCTGGCGGGCAGTTGCGGCGGCCGGGCACCACTGGAATGGGGGGACGGCTCCCGTGCCGGCCTACGACGTGCCATGGGGCCATCCTGCCGGTGCGACCTCCGGCGGAGCAGACCGCGCTCCGCGCTCGACCAAGGGAAGCGAGCGCAGGCCCCGCTCGACATGCCATTGCAGGAATGCCGCGATCAGGCCACTTGCCTCCCGCCGGTCGCGGGGCTCACTGGTGTCAGCGGTGACCCAGTCGCCGCTGAGCAGGGCCCCGAGGAGAAGCACCGTCGGCTCGGATGGCGCGGCCGAGCCCGGCGGACGACATGCGGCACAGACCATGCCACCCGCCGGGATCGAGAAGGCCCTGTGCGGGCCGGGCTGTCCGCACCGGGCACAGTCGGCGAAGGACGGTGACCAGCCCGCGATCGACAGCGATCGAAGCAGGTAGGAATCCAAGATCAGTTCGGCGTCGTGCTCGCCGGCCACGAGGGCACGTAGTCCCGAAACCAGGAGGACGTACTGCGACAACGCGGGCTCCCGCTCCTCGGGGGTGAGCCGCTCGGCCGTCTCCAGCATCGCAGTGCCTGCGGTGTAGCGGGCGTAGTCGCCTGACAGGCGGGGTCCGTGCGCCTCGATGGACTCCACCTGATTGACGGTGTCGAGGGACCGCCCCTCGTACATCTGCACGTCGACGTGGGAGAAGGGCTCCAAGCGCGCCCCAATGCGGCTCGTCGTCTTGCGCACGCCCCGTGCCACACCCCGCACCCGGCCATGCTGACGAGTGAGAAGGGTGACAATCCGGTCTGCCTCGCCGAGCTTCTGGGTGCGCAGCACAATCGCCTCATCGCGGTACACCGGCACGCTAGATTCTTGCGCATGGCAACGGAGGATCCGGGCAACTCCGATTCCACGCGCGCCGCAGCCTCGCCGCCGGACGAGGAGAAGCCGGCGCCCGAGTCGCCGCCTCAGGTTCTCGTGGCCGCCGACCCGCGCTTCCTTCGCCGAGCCCTCGTCATGGTGATCGTCGCCATCCTCGCCCTTCAGGTCATCTTCTTCACCTGGGGAGCCCTCGGAGGCTTCCTGTTCAACCTCCTCCTCGCCTGGCTGATTGCGATCTCCGTAGATCCCATCGTGAGCGGGCTCGCCCGCCGGGGCATGCGTCGAGGTGTGGCGACGGCCATCGTGGCTGTCGTCTCCCTGGCGCTCATCGCCCTGTTCATCGCTCTCTTCGGCAGTGTGCTGGCCCAGCAGGTGACCGAGCTCGTGCTCGCGATCCCCGCACTCGCCCTCGACATCACGGCCTGGGCCAACTCGACATTCGACGCGAACATCGATCCAACACAGCTGACCCAGGGCTTCAACCTGACGTCGCAGCAGATCACGGAGATCGCGTCGTACCTCGCGGGAGGCATCCTCGGCGTATTCACCAGTGTCGTAGGCGCCGTCTTCGACCTCATCACCGTCATCGTCTTCTCGTTCTACTTCTCCGCGGACGCACCCCGCATCAAGCGGTGGATCGCGTCGTGGCTGAAGCCAAGCCGACAGGTGGTCTTCGTAAACGTCTGGGATATCTCCGTGCAGAAGGCCGGCGGCTTCGTGATCTCGAAAGTGGCCCTTGCATCGATATCGGCCTTCTTCCACGCCCTGTTCTTCGCATTGATCGACATCCCCTACTGGCTGCCCATGGGCATCTTCGCCGGTGTGGTGAGCCAGTTCATTCCGACGATCGGCACCTACATCGGCGTCGCGCTTCCTGCGCTATTCGCGGCGTTCGAGGATCCGCTCGACATCCTGTGGATCATCCTGTTCGCGACGGTCTACCAGCAGATCGAGAACTACGTGCTTACCCCGCGGATCTCGACGAAGACGATGGACATCAACTCGGGAGTGGCACTCGCCGCGGTCTTCGTCGGCGCAGCACTCTTCGGCCCGATCGGAGCGATCATCGGCATTCCCCTCGCAGCCATCATCATCGCGGTCTTCGATGCTTACGGACAGAGGTACGCCCTCCACCCCTCCGTCACCCAATAGCCCACCCAGATTTGATCCGCTTTCCGGATCAGATCTGCAGATCTGATCCGGATTCGCCCCTCAATTCCCGATTTGGTCCGCTTCGACCTGTGGACAGACATTTGGCGCCGACCCGTTCGTCCGCCACAGTCCAGTCATGTCCCTTCGCCTCGACTCCGATGTTCGACGAGCAGTCGCACTGCTGTGGGAACGATCAACAGAGCACCCAGTCCACCGACGGGACGAACTCCTGGCCCTCGGCATTCCCGATTCGCTGCAATCTGCGATGCTGCGTCGCCAGGTCCTGACGCGACTGCGACACGGCGTCTACGCCCTGGCTGAACTGGCAAGGTCTGCTGACCCCGTCAGGCGCCATCATCTCGATCTGGCTGCAGCCGTCGTGAGCGCTCGCGAGCCGATCTGGACATTCGGGACGTCCGCGGCCCTGCTGTATGGGATGCCGCTGCCCTTTTCCGTTCCATCCGAACTTCACCTTGCACGGGCGCCTGGACTTGATGAGCGCGCCCTGATCAAGCCGAGTCGACATCGCCTCGTGGTGCCCGAGGCTCGCGTCGTCACGGGCCGAGTCGACATCGCCACCTGCCGCGTGATTGATGCCCTACCCGTCGTCAGTCCCGCCGTAGCAGCCGTAAGCAGCGCCTCCGAGCTTCAATCCAGTCGGTGGCGCATCGCTGTCATGGATGCCGCCATGTGGCGGGGTGCCACAATCGAGGAGCTCCTCGACTCGATCGAGATCTGGCGTCATCTGGGCGGGCGGACGGAGTTGCTGGCTGCAGCCGAGCGATCCCGCGCCGGTGCTCAGTCGGTGCTCGAGACCTTCTCGAGGCTCGCATTGATGGAGCAGGGCCTGCCCGAGCCCACCCTTCAGCAGCCCTTCTACGACGACCGTGGACTCATCGGCTACGTCGACATGTGGTGGCCGAGCCTCAACGTCATCGGCGAAGCGGACGGCGCGGTGAAGTACCACAGTCGCGAGGATCTGCTCAAAGAGAAGGTGCGCGAGGATCGCCTGCGGGCAACGGGCCTCAGGGTGGTGCGCTGGACGCACCAGGAGATCGAATCCGACCCCATCCGCGTCGCCGAGCAGATCCGCCGGGCAAGCCGGGATTCCCGTCACATGTAGGCGGACGAAATCGCAGGTTTCGCCGTGAAACCGGATCAGTTCTGCAGAACTGATCCGGAAAGCGGATCAAATCTGCGGGGGTCAGAAGCCGAGGCGGCGCAGCTGCTTGGGGTCCTTCTGCCAGTCCTTGGCCACCTTGACCCGAATGTCGAGGAACACCGGAGTACCGAGCAGCACCTCGATCTCACGTCGGGCCCTGGTACCGACCTGCTTGAGTCGCGCTCCGCCCTTGCCGATCACGATCGCCTTCTGCGTCTCACGCTCCACGAAGAGATTCGCGCGCACGTCGGTGAGAGGTCGGTCGGCCGGTCGATCAATGCGCGGCACAATCTCCTCGACGACGACGGCAATGGAGTGCGGGAGTTCATCCTGAACCCCCTCCAGGGCTGCCTCCCGGATCAGTTCTGCCACTGCGATCTCGTCGGTCGTGGCGTCGTCCTCGCCCTCCGGGAACAACACCGGACCTTCGGGAAGGTGGGCGATCAATCGCTCGATGAGGACTTCGACGTTCTCGCCCACACGAGCCGAGACGGGCACGACCTCCGCCCACCCCAAGCCGATCTCCTCGCCCAAGGCCGCGACCTGAAGTAGTCGCTCCGCGACGACATCACGACCCACCGTGTCGGTCTTGGTGACAACCGCGACGATGGGTCGTCGGCGCAGCCCGGCCAGCTCGCTCGCGATGAATCGATCACCCGGACCGACCTCCTGATCCGCCGGGATGCACAGCCCCACGACGTCGACGCTCGTCCAGGTCTCGCGCACCTGGTCGTTGAGCCGTTCGCCGAGCAGGGTGCGCGGACGATGCAGGCCCGGGGTGTCAACCAGCACAAGTTGGCCCTCAGGCCGATTGACGATGCCGCGCAGCACACGCCGGGTTGTCTGGGGGCGATCCGAGGTGATGGCGATCTTGCGCCCGACCATCGCGTTAGTGAGGGTGGATTTGCCCGCGTTGGGACGTCCGACGAGGCAGGCGAATCCGCTGCGGAAGACGTCCTGGCTCATGGGATGCGCTCCAAGGTCGAGAGGGCGTGCGCGTTCCGCGGTGAACGGCTACCGGCAAAGCCCAGCAGGCCGAGGGCCACGAGGACGAGGACGGCTCCCAGCCACCCTGCCATGCCCAGCTGCTCGCCGAGGATGAAGACCCCCAGAAG
>Ga0315906_10007328_pt1 | contig 13440 bp, 7 predicted proteins | sample LakEriMetagenome_4_FD_203526 | JGI IMG/M metagenome (GOLD analysis project Ga0315906, IMG submission 203526) | Freshwater fungal communities from buoy surface, Lake Erie, Ohio, United States - Buoy 2 MA122 | ecosystem: Environmental > Aquatic > Freshwater > Lake > Lake biofilm | place: USA: Lake...
CCGTACGCCGAGTCGATGCGGGCCGACATGCTGGACCCCGCCTACCGCGCCTTCCTCCAGGAAAAAAACGTCCCCTATTCTCCCGACGAACCGCTCGCCCTCTCCCGCCGCGCCATGCCCGTCCTCGGCGCCCTGGCCCGCCAAGGGACCGTTTTCACCCAAGCCTTTTCATCCAGCAATCTCTGCGCCCCCGCCCGCGCCGGCATCTTCACCTCTCAGAATCCAAACCGCTTCGGCATCTACAACAACATCGATTTCGACCGCCGCGGCCTGCCCCCCGGTTCGATGCTCGTCGAGCGCCTCCGCCTGGCCGGCTACTCCACCGCCATGATTGGCAAATACCATACCGGCACCCGCAATCATGCTCTGCGTGACGCGGTGCTCGCGGCCAATGGCGTCAAGCCCGGCGAGTTGGCCAGATTGCCCGCCGCACGCCGCGCCGCCATTAGCCGCCAGATCACGGAGACAGGGTTCGAGGGCTCGGTCATCGACGCTCACCATCCGCTCAATTACGGATTCGATTACTACTTCGGGTACAACCACCATCAGTGCCCGTTCTACGATTCCGAGCAGATCTGGGAGAGCCGCACGTACACCGGCAAGCAGCCAAAATACAACACGGAGTTGTTCACCGATAAGGCCATTGCCTTCGCCAAACAGTCGCTCGCCGCCAAGAAGCCCTTCTGCATCGAAATGGCGTTGCACGCCATGCACGGACCGCTCCGCCCCCAAGCCCCGGATAAGTATTTTCAGCCCTTCGCCAGCAAGTCTTTCGACCTGCAAAACTACTTCGGCCACATCAACGCCGTCGACGCCGCCATCGCCACGTTCCGTGATGCCATCGGTCCCGACGAGTGGAAGAACACCCTCTTCATCTTCGCTGGGGACAACGGTGCTCCCGTTTCACTCGGCACGCCGCCTCCCGGCAACGGCCCCCATCGCGGGCACAAAGGAAGCTTTTTCCTCGGTGGCATTCGAGTGCCGTTGATCGTCCATTGGCCGGCCGGCATCACCAAGGGGCAGCGCAGTAACGCTCTCGTCTCCACCATGGACATCATGCCCACCGCGTTACAGGCGGCGGGGCTGGCACAGCCGGACGCCATCGATGGCAGAAGTCTGCTGCCGCTGGCGCAGGGCAAGGCGCCCAAGATCCGCGAGCACCTCTTGTTGTCCGGAATTCATTCCCGCGCCTGGGGGTACACCGGCGAAACGACCATTGGCGCACCCGCTAACGCCCGGCGCGAGGAAAGCCCGGGAGCGTGGGTCATCACCGACGGCACCTACCTTCTGCGCTTCACCGGCGCGATCATCCCCGGCTTGTATCGCGATGTGCCAGAGGGCGTCCCGGCGCATCACGAGCTGTATGACCTCCGCGAGGATCCCGGCGAAACACGCGACCTGGCCAAACAGTTGCCCGCCGTTGTGGAGCGCTTGCGAAAACGCTATGAGGCGGACGCCCGCACCTGGCCCGCGCCGCCTGTCTGGCGCCGGGATCGTTGGGCCGAGTTGTTGCCGGAGCGCAAGTAAGCGTTCAGTTCTTGTCTTTGTAGTCCAACAGGAACTTCCGCCGCTCCTCGACGAACTGCTTCAGGCTCATATGGGGGCTCGCTCCGAAGGGCCCCATTTTCGGGAACGTCGTCTCCTCCAGCACGCCTTTTTCAAAGGCTTCGGTGGAGTAGAGCTTGCGCGTGTCCATCTTTACGTCGGCGGCGATGCGGGCGTGCATCTCGGTCGCGATGGGGCCGAGCTTTTTCCAGTCCAGCCAGTTGGTGGCGATGTCGCGCATGTAGCCCAGATATTTGGCGCGTAGCGCGGGCACCTTCAGCAGCTTCGATAGCAGCGCCTTGTTCGGGTCGTCGGCGCCGGCGAACGGGTCAAGCGTGGCGTTTTCCGCGGGTGGCTTGAAGCCCGCGGGCGGGCCGCCGGGACCGCCGGGGCCTCCGAAGCCGGGCGGCGGACCGCCCGGGCCAAAGCCAGGAGGAGGCCCACCCGGACCGCCCGGCCCACGCGGGCCGCGCCCCATGCCCATCATCTCCGCGGGCTCGATCGTCTCATTCGAATCGTGCGGGAAGATGTGGAACTTGCCCTTCTCATCCAGGTAAATGTTGTAGTCGCTGGCGCGCGCCCAGTAGCCGTCGTTGTTGATCAGCGCCTTGTCCAGTGCCAAAAACTTCAGCGTCCCGTCGATGTCTAGGATCGGTTCCAATGCCGCCTCCAGCTTGTCCACCGGCGTCTTGTCCAGCACCTTGCAAAGATTGATCAGCGCAGCCCAGCTCTTCGCCGAATCCTTCGTCTTCAACTCATAGAATTTCTTGTACTCGGCCGGGTCGTCGCCAATATAGGCCAGCCCGGCCCGTCCGCGCGGACTACCCGGCGTCTTCCATCGCGCACCCTTGGTCGTGTTCCAAATCTCCTTCACCAGGTCGGAGTTGTACTGCTGCTGATTGGTGGAGATGCCCCAGAACTCGCCGTTGATCACCACGCGCACATGGTTCGCCTTCGGCGCCGGAATGTAGTTGCGGGCGATCATCAGGTACAGCGACGAACGCAGGAACGTCGGGTCCCCGTTCCCGTTCAACAGGTTCAGCGTGCGATAGCCGCCCAGCCGCGCCTTCTCATCGGTGAAGTCGACGGAAATATTGATCGACCGCTTCCGCCCCTCCGGCACCATCATGAACGACGACGCCCCGCGAAAGTGCACACCCACGCCGTTGATCACTTTCCCGTCGACGGTGAGCTTCGCCGGGATGTCGACGTCGGTGTGATAGAACGCCGCCATCTCCTTCTCCCAGTCCGGATTTTCAAACTCCAGGAACAGCGTCCGCACCACCTTCGGGTCGTATAGGTTTTCGTCGCCGTAGTTCTTCACGTCCTTCGGTGACATCTTCGGCCCCGGCTGCGGCGCGGCCTGTTCCCCGCCGCCCATGCGCGGCCCGAAGCGGCGCACCGGCTGCGCGGCCAACTCCTCGCGCGCCGCGGCGCGCTCGTCTTTGTTCAGCTTCCCGTCGCCATCTTTGTCGAACTTTTTCAGGATCTCCCGGCGCCCGCCCATCGGCCCGCCCGGTCCGCCGAACCCGCCGAAGCCGCCCGGCGGCTGCGCCAGTAACACCGCCGCGCCCGCGGCAAGAAACCAACCGACGAACCTGGTCATAGAAGAACCTCTCATTCCGCTTCCGCGCCGCGCACAGTCAGGCGCACATCGTGAATCCCATCCATCCGGTGCAGCCGTTTCACCAGCTCCTCCGGGCTCAAATCTTTGCCGAGATGAACCTCATACGCCGCGTCGAGCGACGTCCCCTGCTTCGCCGTTCCCAGCGATAACAGCCGAAACGTCCCGCCCGCCAACACATCCTTCAACAACGGTTCCAATTCCGTTCCCAAGCTCACTCGCAGCCGCAGCACCATGCCCGCCGCGGGCACCGCCGCCGGCTTCTCCTCGTTCCACGCCAACAGGAACGACGCGCTGCCGGCCACCACAATTCCCAGCACCGCCACCCACGGGTGCTGCGATCCCGTCGCCATGCCCACCACCACCGCGAAGATCACAAACGCCGTGTCCCGCGTATCCCGCACCACCGTGCGGAAGCGTACAATCGACAGCGCGCCCACCAGGCTGAACGCCCGCGCCACGTTGTCGCCGATCACCTGCGTCACCATTGCGATCATCACGCACAGCAACACCAGCGTCGTTGGCAGCGACGTTGCGGACTCTTCCCCGCGTGTCGTCCGTGAATAGATCCAGGCCACAATCCACCCCAGCGCCAGTGCGGCCACCAGCCGTACCAGGATCTGCAGCGGATCCACGGACTGCCCTTCGCTAAGCGCCTTCGTCAGGAAGTCAGGCATAGTTTCAACTCCAGTGCCGCCACCGCCAGCCGGTACTTCGACGACGGCTGCGGCTGCAAATCAAATTTGTGCATCAATTCCTTGAACAGCCCCGGAATCTCCGCCTTGTACTTCAACTCCAAAATGCGCTGATCCGGCGATAGCGCCACGCCCGCATCCACCGGCGCGAACGCATACCGTTGTACCGGAGTCGCCCGCAGATCCTCGTCCACCGTCAGCCGGATCGGGCCACTCTCGCTCATGCCCATCCGCGCCATCCGGCTATAGGAAATCTGGCACACCGGCGCTAACCCGCGCACCTGCACACGCTGATGGAACCAGTGCCCCGCCCACTTCTTCGGCGATTCGGCCCGTTCCAACAGCGCCAACTCACCGGCGCCCACAATCGAGCGAATCTTGCCCACGCGGTTCCGCGTCTTCAACTTCCGCTCCAGGAAGACCAGGTCACTTTCGCCATACCGCCGCACGCGATACTTGCTGCGCCCATACGATCCGCGCCGCTCAAATACGGCCATATCTTCGGTGTCCAGATACAGGCTGGTCACCCGGTACTCATCGCCCGCCGCCCCGCCCGCATGCGCGTCCGGCGACAGGCGCGCCCGCGCCCATTCCCGAATCTCCTCCGCCTGTTCAGGCGAGACGAGAAACTTCATCTCTTGCACAAACGCCCGGCTCTCTCGCATTTCGGTCAATGGCATAGTTGCTCCGCTCAAGAGAGTGTACGGTTCCTGTAACGGGAATGTTACCCACTTTACACTTCTTTACCGCTGAACGACTTATGCCCCGAATAGCCGCGCGCCGGTCTCCCACAGAATCGCCCGCCGGTCTTCATCGCTCATCGCGACCGTAAAAATCTTGCCGATCTCCGTCTCCACGCTCTCCGGTAAATCGCTGCCCGCCATTAGCCGCGACGAAGGCACTTGATGCAGTAACTCCGCCACGTGGTGCGGCATCAGCGAACTCACTTCGATGTAGATGTTCTGACACACCTCGGCCGCCACCACGCACTCCAACATCAACAGCGGCCCGCCCGCGTGGCCCAGCACAATCGGCACATCCGGGAACCGTCGCGCCGCCGCGATATAGAGCGACGGCAACGAAAACGGTACACCGCTGCCCGTATGCGCCACCACCGCCATGCCGTTTGCCTGCGCCGCGGCGAAGAAGAAATCGCTGCGTTTGGATACCGGATTCAACGCCTGATACATCGGCTGCAACTTCAACGCGCGGAACCCAAACGTCTCCGCGCACCGCCGCACTTCCTCGGCAAACGCCTTCTCATCGCCGAACGGATACAGGCACGCAGCGCCCGCGAAACGGTCCGGCCACTGCCGCACCGCCGCGCCGATCAGGTCGTGTTGCGCGCGATGGTCGTCCACCACGGGGAAGGGAATCAGTAACGACCGGTCGATCCCGTGCCGGTCCATCGACCGCAGCATCTCCTCCGCCGTAAAGCTACGGCCCGAATGCCGCGCCGTGCCGATATGCGTGTGCGTGTCGAAGACCCGCTGGCCCTGGATCACGCCAGCACCGCCGCCGCGATCCGGTCTCCCATCTCGTGCGTCTTCATCGTGCCGCCTACGTCCGGCGTCCGTGCCGATGGGTCCGCCAACACACTCTCCACCGCGCGATGCAGCCGCCGGCCGCCTTCCTTCGCCGCCTCGCCGGGCAGCCAGTCCAACATCATCGCCGTCGATAGAATCATCGCCACCGGGTTCGCAATGCCCTTGCCGGCGATGTCGGGCGCGGTGCCGTGGCTCGGTTGGAACACGGCGTACTTGTCCCCGATATCCCCCGATGGCGCCATGCCCATGCCGCCCACCAGGCCCGCCGCCAGATCCGACAGAATGTCGCCGAACATGTTCTCCGTCACCATCACGTCAAAATCCTGCGGCCGCCGCACCAGGAACAGCGCCGCCGCGTCCACGTAGCAGGCCTCGGTTTCCACGTCCGGATACTCTTTGGCGATCTGCTGGAAAATCGTGCGGAAATACGCCATCGACGGCAGCACGTTGGCCTTGTCGACAAGCGTCACTTTCTTCCGCCGGTCGCGCGCCATTTTGAACGCGGAATGGAACAATCGAACCGACGCATGACGCGTCACGCGCATCGTGTCCTTGGCGTCGTCGGCATTCAAATCCGCGCTGCCGTGGCGGCCGTAGAACAGCCCTTCGGTGTTCTCGCGGATCAGCACGAAATCGATGTTGGCGCCGCGCTTCAACGGCGAGTCGTCGGGGTGATACGTGCGGATCGGCCGCACGCCGCAGTAGAGATCCAGCACCTCGCGAATGTCGATCTGCGGCGTCATCTCCTTGCCGTCCGGCCAGCGCACGCCGGGCAGGCCCATCGCCCCCAGCAGGATGGCGTCGTAGTCCTTCATCCGCTCCATCGTCTCCGGCGGCAGCGGATTGCCACTGCGCAGGAACTCGCCCGCGCCCACCGAAAGCTCGTCGCAATGGAAGCGCAATTCCGGCAGCAGTGTCTCCACCGCGCGCAGCGTCTTCAACCCTTCGTTCGTGACGTCGGGGCCAATGCCGTCCCCTGGCAGGACAGCGATTCTGAAATCAGGCATATGTTGTTTAGCGCAGTAATTTGCGCGTCTCCTCGGAGTCGACCAGCACGCAACGGAAGCCCACAATATTGCCGCCATTGCCTTTGTTGCGGAAGGAAATGCGCAGGTGCTGCGTCGGGTCGCTGAACCACGATCCGCCGCGCACCACCCGTTCTTTGCCCGTGGCCGGACCCGTCGGGTCCACCTTGCCGGACTCGGTGAAATAGGTCTTGTTATAGTAATCGGCCGTGAACTCCCACAGGTTCCCGGACATGTCGAACAGCCCGAATGCATTGGGGTCGAACTGTCGCACCGGCGCCACTTCCGCGAACCGGTCGTTCCCCTGCTTGCCGCTGAAGTTAGCCTTGTCGCGCGCGTTCTCCGCGTTCATCGGGACCACCTCGTTCGCCTTCCCGCCACGCGCCGCGTACTCCCATTCGGCCTCGGTCGGCAGACGTCCGCCGGCCCATTTGCAGAACGCCTCGGCGTCTTCGGGCGAGATACCCGCCATCGGGAAATTGCCCTGGCTCCAGTTCTTGTGCTCAATCGGCGCCTTCGGCATCTTCCGCTTTGGCGTGGCCGTTTCCACGAACTTCTGGTACGCCTCCACCTGCGCCTCGCTCTCGCCCATCCAGAACGCTTTGCTGATGGTCACCTCGTGCTGCGGTTTCTCGTGGTCTTCGCACTTGCTGTCGCCCGGCACGCAGCCCATCAGGAACTTGCCCGCGGGGATGTAAACGTAAGGCTGCCGGTCGCGCGCGTTCACGCGATCCTTGCTGATGAACTCATCTGCCGGCTTGCCCGGAATCACCTTCACCGGCGGCGGTGGCGGCGGCTCCGTGAACCGGAACGCCTGCGTCGATTGCGTCAAATAAAACGGGTTCAACTTCTTTGTCTCGGCCGCCACCTGGCTCTGCGTCCCCGCCAACAGGTCCACCAGCGTCGTCCCCGGTTTCCGGATCAACAGCGCCACCTGCTTGGCAAACGCGCCCCGCTCGGCGTCCGTCAACGGCACCGGCACCGCGTTCATCGCCGCGCTCGAGAGGTAGGCGATCTCGCGGATATCGGTCATGTCCGGCAGCGCCAGGCCCGGCCCTGTCGCCCGCTGCAGCAGGTCGGTCGCCTGCGACGTCGAGTCGATCAAAATCATCTTCAGCCCGATCTGTTTTTCATCGAGCAACTGCATGAACCCGGTCAACGATCGCGCCCGGAACGGCACCGGATCCGTCTTCTTCGGATCGAAATCCACCGGCACCAGGAAGTTGTCCCCGTTCGCCTGAATCGCATAGCCGAAGTAGTAGAACAGCAGCGTGTCGCCCGCTTTCACCGTCGAAAGCAGCGTCTTGTCCAGGTCCTTCGCCAGTCGCTCCTGCGTGAAGTTGCGCTCCTCGCGCACCTCGAACTTCGCCGCCGCCAGCGCCCCCTTCAGCTCCTCCAGCGCGGCCGTGTTCGCCGTCAGCGGCGCCACGCTCTGGTACTCCGTGTTGATCAGTAGAAACGCCTGCCGGGACGGCGTCTGCCCAACGGCGGCAACAATCGTCAGCAACAGGCAGGCAAGGTTCAATAGCGCAGTACGCATCGGCGGTTGCCTCGATTTTACAACGGCCGGGGACTAGTCCCGCACGGTCCAGCGAATTTGCACCAAGCTGATGGCTGAAGTGCTCTGGTTCACCAGCACCATCCGCGAGAAGCGGTCCGCCGCCGATGGCGCCGATTCCAGCCGCACGCCCTGCGTCCGCACTTCCACGTTGATCGCCACATCGCCGGTAAAGAACTGGCCGCTCGCGTTGCCCCCGCCGCTCGCCACGCCGTCTTTGGTGATCGTGATCCTCTGCCCCGGCGCCAGCTCGCCCACCCACGTAATGTTGCCGCGGCGCAGCCCCGCATACGTTCCGCCCGGTGTGGGCGGTGGCGGAGTTTCCTTCACGGGCTCCTTCACCGGCTCTTTGACAGGCTCTTTCACGGGTTCCTTCACCGGCGGTGGAGGCGGGTTGTTCTGCGACACGACGGGCTTATCCCCTTCGCGCACGCGCAGCGAAACCGGCACCCGATGCACCACATCGGCCATGCCCTCCGCCGCAATAATCACCTCGCCCTGATACGGTCCCGGCGCCAATCCGGCCGCCGATACCGACACGCTCACCGTCGCCGGCATGCCGCTCTCCGTGGGCGAAACCCGCAGCCAACTGCCCTTCCCACGCGTCGCCACGCTCACCTTGCTCACGCCCGTCCCGCGCACGCGGATCAACTTGCTGTCCGATTGCGTTGCCCCCTGCCGAACTTCGAACGTCAGCAGGTCCACATCGGCATCCAAACTGTTTCCCTTCGGCGAAGCCGTCTGCCCGGCGCGAGGCAGAATCTTCAACGTCACGTCCACCGTCCGTTGCTTCGGCTCGGCATCCGTGGCTTCCAACGTCACGCGACCCTTATACTCGCCCGCCGTCATCGACGTCGGCGAAATCGCCACAGCGAACTGCCCCGGTGTCGCCGTCTGTCCCGGGTCCACCGTCAGCCACGCCGCGCTGCTGCCGGCGCTCAATTGCACCGCGCCGCCCGTGCTCGAAAGCGCAATCTGTTTCGGCTCCGGCAACGCCTCGCCGATCTTCCAGCTGAACGCCATCTTGTCCGTCGATGCCGACCACGCTCCGGCGTCCTTGTTCATAAACAGCATCGACCCGCCGCCAATCGCAATCAGCAGCCCCAGCGCCAGCCCAGCCTTGACGCCCGTCGACATCCCCGGCGTCGGCGCCGCCACCTGGATCGACGTCGCCCCAATCGCCTCCAACCGCCGCTCCGCCCAGTCCAACAAATTCCGCGCCTGCGCGTCCCCGGGGAATTCGGCCAGCAATACCGCCGCGCCTTCTTTCACTTGCTGCGGCTTGTCCGCCTTGCGCTTGGCTTCCAAATCGTTCAGCCGCGTCGCATATGTCTGGCGCTTGATGTGCGCCCCGCGCGCCGCGTTCAAATCGTCCAGCGCCTTCACCGCGTCCCGGTCGTCCGGGTTCGCGTCCAGCAGTCCGCGCAGCAACGCCCCGGCCTCGTCAAACGCCGATTTGCCCACCAATTCCTGGGCTTTTTTCAACGTCTTCGCCCGCTCGCCCGCCAGCTTCTCCCGCTCTTTCGCAATCCGCTGCGTCAGCTTGGCGATCTTCTCATCGCCCGGCTTCATCCCCGCCGCCGCCCGCAGCGCCGTCTCCGCCAGGTCCAATCGCCGCGCGTTCAACTGCTGCTCGGCCCGCTGCAACGCCTCCACGAAAACTGTCTCGGCTTCCACCGTCTGCTGCAATCGCACCAGCCGCGCATCCCGCGGAAACGCCCCCATCGCCTCGGCCAGTTTCTGCTTCGCCTCGCCCACCGCGCCCCGCGCCAGCAAGTGCTCAATGGCGCTCGCCGCCGCGTCCAACTCCACCATCCGGCGCTTCACTTCCAGGTCTTCCGCCAACCGCCGCAGGTTCGCCTGGTCCCCAAACTGCCGCGTGGCGTCTTCAATTTCACGCCGCGCCGCATCAAACTGCCCGCCGTCAATGGCCTGCGAAATCCGCGCGATCCGCGCCGAAATATCGCCCGCCCGCTGCCGCTCCGCCGCCCGCGCCGCCAGCGCTTCCCGCGCGGCGCCCATCTCCGGATCCCCGCCAAACAGCCGCAACCCTTCGTCCAGCGCCGCCAGTGCCTCGGCATCTTTGCCCTGGCTCTCCAACGTCCGCGCGGACTTCTGAATCTCTTCTTTCTTCTTCCGCGACTGCTGCTCGCTCAAGCCCCGTTCGATGCTGTCCAACAGCGCCGTCAGCTCCGGCTCTGAAGGATACTTCGCCAACGCCGCCTGCAACACTTCCCGCGCCGCGTCCCACTTCGACGCCGCAATCCGCTCCCGCGCCGCCGCCGCCGCCTTGTCCACCGCGTCCCGCTTCTCGCGCACGCGCTGTTCGCTCGAAATCTCGCGGTCCAACTCCTCCAGCGCCGGCCAATTCCCATACTTCGCCCGCAGCGCCGTCACCTCCTGCGCCGCCTTCGCCAGTTCGCCCCGCTGTCGCGTCTGCCGCGCCGCCGCAATCGCCGCGTCGCGTTCCTTCCGCGTCACATCCTCGGCCAGCCCCCGCTCCACGCTCTCGGAAAGCGCCATCAACTCCGGTTCCGCCGGGAACCGCTGCAACGCCTCTTTCAACTTCGCGCTCGCCGCGGCCCACTCTCCGCGCGCCGTCAGCCCGCGAACTTCGGTCGCAATCGTGTGCGCCGCCTCGCGGTTCTCCTTCGCCCGTAGATCGCTGCCGATCTCCTTCGCCAGCCCGGCAATCGCCGGCACGTCGCCGAACTTCTTCGCCGCCTCCGCCAGCACACGGCTCGCCCCCGCCATGTCGCCCGCCGTCCGTAAATCGCGCGCCTGCCGCAGCGTCTCTTCAATGCCGCGCCGCTCCTCGCGCTGCCGCACCAACTGCTCGCTCTCCGCCAACAACTTGGTCAACTCCGCGTCGCCGCTGAACTCCTGCAGTGCCCGCTGCACCAGCGCCACCGCCCGGTCCAGCTCCCCATCCTGCTGCAGGGACCGCGTCCGCTCCGCCACGCGCCGCACCGCTTCGCGCCGTTCAATCACCAGCCGGATGCCCGCGCACCGCGCCAGCGCCTGCGCTACCGATGTGTCGTCGGGAGCCTCCTCCGCCAGCGGCCGCAACAGGTTTTCGGCCTCTTCCACGCGCTCCTGCCGCAGCAACTCGGCCGCTTCGCGAACGGCCCGTTCCCGCCGCTCCCGTTCCGCCCGCGTCTTCCGCGCCTTCCCGGCCTCCGCAATCGCCTCGGTAATCTCCGGCGGCTCGTGCAGCCGCTTGCCGGCCTCGGTCAACAGCGCCAGCGCCTCGTCGAACGAACCATGCTGCACAAAGCCCTTCGCCTTGCGCACAATCTGCTCCACCTCGCGCCGCCGCTCCTGCGAGTCGAAGGCGTGTTGCACCCGCGCCATCACCTCCCGCGCGCGCTGGTTCGTCGGGTCCACTTCAAACGCCTGCCGCACAATCTCGTGCGCCGCTTCAAAATCCTTCCGGTCCGCCAGCAGCGCCGCCGCCTCGGCCAACTCCTGCGCCCGCTTGTACTGCCCCACCGACCCACGCGCGCTCTCCAGCAGCGACCGCACCTCGGTATTCGCCGAATCCAGCCGCAACGCGTTCTCGAAGGTCTGAATCGCCTCCGCGAACCGGCTTTGCGAAACCTGCTCCAGGCCCGTCTTCTTCAGCGCTTCAACCTTCGGGCCAATCGCCTGCTGCTGCGCCATCTTCTGAATGCGCTCGCGCAGTTGCCGCCCTTCCACATGCATCGGGTCGAGGTCCAGAATGCGCCGGACCAGCTTCTGCGCCTCTTCCCCGCGCTCCTGCGCAAACAGCGCCCGCGCCTCCGGCAGCAGTTCATTCGCCCGGTTCCGCCGCATGTCCAGCAGCAGCGGCCCCACGTCCAGTTGGAACTCCTGCAGGCTCTGATAACGCAGGTCCCGGTCCTTGGCCAGCGTCTTCATGATCATCTGGCTCAGCGCTTCCGGGCAGTCCGGAACCAGCGTCGATGGCGCCGGCGGCTCCACCGACGTGATGCTGTACAGAATCGCCGGCGTCGACGTTCCCTCAAATGGAAAACGCCCCGTGATGAACTCGTAGTAGATCACGCCAAACGCCCAGATGTCGCACAGCGCGTCCACTTCCTGATCCCGGAACTGCTCCGGGCTCATGTAGTTCAGCGTGCCGACAAGAAAGCCCGCCTTGGTCATCCGCGTCGTGTCGTTCCGCGTCAGCCGCGCGATGCCGAAATCCATCAGCTTCACCAGGTTGTCGCGCAGCACCATGATGTTGCTGGGCTTGATGTCCCGGTGGATGACGTTGTTCTCGTGCGCGCAGTACAGGCCCGCCGCGGCCTGCTGCATAATTTCGACTTTTTCCAGGATTGTCAGCGGCTTCCGGTCGCGGATGATCTTTTGCAGATCCTCCCCTTCCAGATACTCCATCACCAGGAATTGCGAACCGTTATCTTCCCCGAACTCGTGGATCGTTACCAGGTTCGGATGGTGCAGATTGCCCGCCGTCGTCGCTTCCATTTTGAAGCGCGTCAAAAACTCCGGATCCGTCGTGTCCGGGAGTAGTACCTTCACCGCGACAACGCGGCCCACCATCGGGTCGAACGCTTTATAAACCCGCCCGAATCCTCCGCGGCCGATTTCGGCTTGGATCTCATACCGCCCGATCCGTTCAATCATTGCGCCGCCCCGGCAAGCCAAACGCAGCTCTCCCTGCGGCTAACAGGAGGCAATATCTCGCCCCCTCCGCAACCATGGGCAATGCGCGGGGAATCAACACGTTAAAACAGTCTATGATACCGCTACCAGCCGCTGCATACTGACGTGGAAAAAATGACACGGCTCGCCTCCTGTTTTCCGCTTTAGTATTTGGGGCTATGCTTGTCACCGTTTACTGAGTCCCGTAGTATGGCTAGTACGGCTTCCCCAATCGAAAGTAAAGGATGAACGCAATGAAAATCACGCTTCGCGCACTTCTTCTGACCGCAGTCGGGGCCTTGGGCTTGTCTGCCCAAACCGCCTCCGTCGTCCGCTCCGGCAGCTATGAGGTGGGCGGCTTCGTCGGCGCCAGCTACGGCATCGATGACTTTCGTTGGATGGGCGGTGCCAACGTCACCTACGCCGCCAACAAGTACATCCTCCCCTACGCCGAGTTCAGCTACTTCCCCGGCATCGGACGCAAACAGAGCCGCACCATTCCCGGCCTCTCCCGGCCCGTCGATATCAGCTACAACATCCCCCTCACCGACTTCCACGGCGGCGTTCACATCCGCATGCCCATCCGTGAATTCCCTATCGTTCCCTACGGCGTCTTCGGCGTCGGCATGATCCGCGCCCCACAGCGTGAGTTCAATGTGAACGTCGAAGGAATCCAGGTGCCCTTCACCTCCGCCGCCACCACCGATGCCGCTGTGAACTTCGGCGGCGGCCTCCGCTACTACATCAATCAGCGCTTCGGCATCCGCGCCGAAGCCAAGGCCTACAAACCCACCGGCCA
>Ga0315906_10007329_pt1 | contig 13438 bp, 4 predicted proteins | sample LakEriMetagenome_4_FD_203526 | JGI IMG/M metagenome (GOLD analysis project Ga0315906, IMG submission 203526) | Freshwater fungal communities from buoy surface, Lake Erie, Ohio, United States - Buoy 2 MA122 | ecosystem: Environmental > Aquatic > Freshwater > Lake > Lake biofilm | place: USA: Lake...
GTTGCTTAGGTCTTCAGAGGTTTCACCCGAACTCCAGAGAATCGCATAGGGTGTTGTACCTCCGGCAATAGTGAGATCGATATTTCCATCGTTAATGTTTACACAGTTTGGTTGTGTTACATTGCTAGTTATGGTTAAAGGCGCTGCCGGTTGATTTATTACATACGTTGAGATAAACGTACAGGCTTGTGCATCTGTAACGGTAACGGAGTAAGTTCCTGCTGTGAGATTGGTGATTTCAGCGGTTGTAGCGTTGTTCGACCAAAAATAGGCGTAGGGTTGAGTTCCGCCGGTAGTTGTAGTATAAATAGAGCCGGTTGCTTCACCAAAACAGTAAACCGGTGTAATGCTATCGGTTACTGCTAATGGAGCATTGGGTTGTTGAACGAAACTTACAATTTCTAGATTACAACCATTGGCATCCGATACGCTGACTGTATAAAGTCCCGAGGTAAGATTTGTAATGCTGCTGGTAGTGGCTCCGGTGCTCCAAAGAATTCCGTAAGGTGGAGTTCCCATCGACAACGTTACACTAATGTTTCCGTCACTTCCTGCATGGCAGTTTACATGATCGAGAGTTGCTAATACATTTAATTCACCAGGAGGTTGGGTGACAATAACCGTAATTGTTTCTGTACAGCCATTGTTATCAGTAACGGTTACCGTATAACTTCCTGCGGGTAATCCGGAAAGATCTTCCTGCATTAAACCATTGCTCCAATTAAAGGAATAGGGTGTGGTACCTCCGTTCACTGTTAAGTCTATGGCTCCTTGTGCTTGACTAAAGCAACTTAAGTCCTGGTGAGTTTCAGAGAGTGTTAATGCCGCGGCAGGTTGGGCGACCGTAATAGTTTTAACAGAAGTACAGCCGTTAGCATCCGTTACGGTTACTGTATAAGTGCCTGCAGTGATATTGTTATTGTCAGCAGTTGTAATGCCATTGTTCCATAAATAGGTGTATGGTGCGGTTCCTCCGGTTGCTGAAATAGAGGTTTGTCCGTCAGTTCCTGCATTACATTTAACAGCTGTTGCTGAGATTACGGTTTGGAGTGGTCCGGCCGGCTCAGTGATTATGGAAGAAGCTGAGAAAGTACAACCTTTTGTATCCGTAATAATTACCTGGTAGGCTCCTGCCGGAATATTGTTGATATCCTGACTGGTAGCATTGGTGTTCCATAAATAGGAGTAAGCCGCAGTTCCGCCGCTAACGGTTATATCGATAGCTCCGGTGGTATTGCCATGGCAAAGCACGTTCGTAGAGCTTATAGTTGCATCTAGTGGCGCAGCGGGTTGAGTTATGGTAGCAGTACGAGTGATGGAGCAGCCGTGAGCATCCGTAACGGTTACTGTATAGGTGCCGGCAGTAAGTCCGTTAATTCCCGGAATTGCGCTGCCGTTACTCCAGTTGTATTGATATGGTGCGGTTCCGCCTGATATGGCAGAAGTAATAACTCCGTTATTTCCACTGTTACAGGAAACGGCTGTTGTTGTTAAGGTGCCTGAAAGAATCTGCGCCGGCTGAATCAGGGTAGTGGAAACAGTGGTTGAACAGTTATGGGCATCCGTAATGGTAACGGTATATGTTCCTGCCGCAAGTCCGCTAATAGAAGCAGAAGTTGCTCCATTGCTCCAGTTATAGTTGTATGGGGTTGTTCCTCCTGTTACGTTGGTAATCACCTCTCCGGAAAGATCATTGCGGCAAAGAATGTTGGTTTTGGAAGTAGTGGCAGCAAGCGCTGCGGCCGGCTGACTAAGATTTGCAGAGTAATTTATTGTACAACCATTTTTGTCGGTTACAGTCACCACATAAAAACCTGCAGATAAATTGCTGATATCCTGACTGGTTGCATTATTACTCCAGTTGTAGGTATAAGGAGTGGTTCCTCCGGTAACGCTAAGATCGATAGCACCGGTGGTGTTAGCATGACAAAGGATATCGGTGGTAACTGCAGAAGTTGCCAGCGGAGCAGCAGGTTCTGTTACGGTTGATGTCAGACTGATCGAGCAGCCATGATCATCGGTAACGGTTACGGTATAACTACCTGATACCAAATTTGAAATCGATGCAGAAGTAGCTGCATTGCTCCAGAGATAGGAGTAAGGCGCAGTACCACCGTCAATGGCAGAAATAATACTACCTGAATTGCCGCTATTGCAAAGTACTGCTGAAGTTGTAAGTGATCCTGAAAGAATCGCAGCGGGCTGTGTTAAGGTCACGCTGGCGGCAGTGGTACAGTTGTTTGCATCCGTAATGGTAACGGTATAGGTTCCTGCCGCAAGACTGCTAATAGAAGCAGTGGTTGCTCCATTGCTCCAGTTATAGGAGTATGGGGTTGTTCCTCCTGTTACGTTGGTAACCACCTCACCGGAAAGATCATTGTGGCAAAGAACATCTGTTTTAGTAGTGGCAACAGCCAGCGCTGCGGCAGGCTGACTAATCGTTACTGAAACGGTAGCGCTGCAACCATTGGCATCGGTGACTGTTAAGGAATAATTTCCTGAAAGTACATTCGACAGGTTTTGGGTGGTTGCACCATTGCTCCAGTTATAGGAATAGGGAGTGGTTCCTCCGTTTACTGCAGTAGAAATTGAACCCGTGTTTTCACCTGAGCAAAGAACGTTGGTTGGGGTGAGTATTGCAGTTAATACTGAGGGACTAGTAATGGTATATGTTTTAGAAACCGTACAACCGTTTGTTCCGCTAGCTGTTACAGTATATACACCAGCGCAAAGTCCGGTAATGGTAGAGGAGGTTTCTCCATTCGACCAGGTATAGGAGATTGGATTATGCGTTGTACTCAGGCCTATAGAAATGCTGCCGTCACAATCACCATTACAATTGGGATTGATCGCGCTTTCACTTACAAAGTTAGGCTGACTAATGAAGATGCTTACCTCTACTGTATCAGTTGACGAGCATCCGTTAGTTGTATTGGTTGCTGTCATTACATAAGAGGCTGCAGCATTTACAGTAGGATTTACAGTGTTTAAACCACTAACAATATTTCCTCCGCTAAGAGCAGTCCATACAATACTTGTTCCGGAAGAAGCAGTGGCATTAATTGAAACTGCTGGACCTGTATTGCAATCTATGACAATATCATTTCCGGCATAGGCCATAGGTGTTGCAAGGTCAGCGACAACGATTACTGTATCCCGTGAAACGCAGGTTGCAAAAGTTGGACTAACCACAGATAATATGTAAGTTCCGGGTTGGTCAACAATAGGTTGTGCAATATTGGTGGCTGATACAAAATTTCCTCCGAGGGTGGACCATGAAAAAGTTGCACCCGGAGTCAGGGATCCGCCACTTAGTGTTACCTGACTTTGATTACAGTTGAGTACTTTATCGCTGCCTGCATTTGCTTGTACCTCTGTAAAGTTACCAAAGGTGAAAGGTCCGGCAACGTCTTTTAATTCTGAACTCCAGGAGGAGGAGGAGCGTGTTTTAAAGAGTACGGCACCAAAGATGTTGAAGCAATCTCCGCTGGTAGTAAAGTTGATAGCGATTTCTACAAGCTGCGAGGGGTTAATAGTGGAGGTGTAATTAGCACCCGAACCGGAAAGGTTTCCCCAGGCTCCTGCAGGAGTAGAGGATGTATTTAAAGTGGAATATACTAAACAGGCAGTTGGGGTTTTCGATTTAATTTCCGCATAACCAAAGCCGTTTGCATTCAGTCCGGTAATGAAGTCTCCGGTAAAGGTAAATGGTCTTCCAGGTTGTGCATTCAACCAGGCTGTATCCTGATTTGATCCGTTTACATTGGAAGGATTTATCCAAATGCGAACCGATGCAATACCAGATGTGCTACCATAGTTGATACTTACCAAAACATCACCCGGCTCCTGAATGGCACCGTTTGAATTAAATCTGAAGGGGGTATGGCCGCCATTTATAGCCGGACCTGAATTTGCAAGAATTCCTCCGGCGATTGCAGGGATGGTGCGGAAAATTTCCACATCACTATATCCATCACCGCTTGGTGCCAGAATACTTGAGTAGGCAAAGCCCCACAATTCATTAGTAGTGAGATTACGACGGAGGTGACCACCAACATCGATGATATCGTTTTTCTGTTGAACACCACCTGTTCCAATTGACCAGGTAGAAGGATTATCTCCATTTTTATCACCTCCTGAAGAAAACACGGTGGAGTCAGCTGCTGATCCGCTGGTGATATTATCCCGCGCTGAGAATGCATCGAGCAACAACATGTTGTTATGGATAGTAAGATAAGGTACGCTCATCCGTTGTACATAGGTTCTGTTACGACCTACAGAGCCTGATGCACTTTGCAACATAGTCGCAAAATCGGCAGCACTGATTTGCAGGGGGGGCTGAGCTGTAGCTGCACTTGTGCCAATGATTCCGACACCGTTGCCGGGGTAAAGACTGTTTAGAAACCAGTCGTCTGTGTTTGGAAATGCAGTGTTTGCATTAACATCACTGTCGATCCCGATATTCGAAATGGTTGTGGCTGTGTTACAGGTAGCAATCTGTCCATTCACATTATTGATTCCACAAATAAGCAGAACAACAATTACGGAACAAAACCTTAACATAAGTTGGCTGTTACAAAAATTCGTTTTCATAGGTCGTTTTTTCACTGGAGGTTAGTTCAGCTGGTATTTAACTCTCCATTGTACTCGATTTTCATGCAAAACGTTTCGCCAGTTGGGTTGAAAAACAGGAAATCTTACATCTTTTATTTGAAAACGGTCGGAGAAATAAAAATTATGAAACTCAGGCCTGCTGCGGACTTCAGAAATTTGCAGCTTTTTAATTGCGGATCTGTAACTTTTGAAAGAGGCAATCGTATAAAAGCGTTGCTCTCCGCACAAATTTTTAACGTCTTAGCATTACATAACCACTTGCCGGGGGCTGATTATTGTTCAGGTCGAGCAGAAAATAATAGGTGCCATCCGGAAGCTGCTGGCCGCTCAAGGGACCTGAAACGTTGCTTTCTCCATTCCACTGATTATCGTACTCTTTTTGCTTAAAAACGAGGTTACCCCAGCGGTTATAGATGTAGATTACATTTCCCGGATGATTTTCAATTCCATCGATCATGAAATAGTCATTCACTCCATCGTTGTTAGGGGAAAATCCGGACGGAATAGAAGTGTCATCGCAAATCACCACCACTTTAACGGAGGCCAGGGCCGTACATCCTTCAGCATCCGTAACAATTACGCTATACACAGTGGATTCACTTGGAGTTACGGTTATCCTTTCACTCAGCGAATCCTTAAGTCCATTGGCCGGAAGCCATTTGTAGCTGATGCCACCACTCACAGTGAGTTCGGCACTTTCGCCTGGACAAATCAATTGTTCGTTGCTGATTTGCAGGTGATCCAGTTTTTGTATGGTAACGGAAATTTCATTACTCATAAATTTTCCGCATGAGGTGGTAACTTCCAGCGTATATATCCCTGCAACGGGAGTGTAGAATTCTTTTTTTATGGCACCCTTTAATTGCATGCCGTTGTAGTACCATTGAAACTGCAGATCATCTTCCAGATTTTCAGCGATCAGATGTGCTTTTTCACCCATGCATATCGTGGTTGAATTCAGCGACTGAATGGTTATATGACTACTGTCGATAATGAAAACGGTATCTGTAAGGTTACATCCTGCTGAATCTCTCAGCGTGAATGTGTAGGATCCGGGCATCAGATCAAATCGATTGAATCCGGTCACAGAGTCTGCCCATACACAATTATACCCGCCAACACCACCTTTGGGGTTGATCGTTGCGGAGCCTCCCACCCCGTTAATACAATCAGAATTACTTGTCAATTTCGAGTATTCTATGCGGGCCGGTTCAGTGATGACAAAGCTTCTGACAACGGTGCATTGCATTGAATCGGTGACAGAGATGGTGTAACTGCCGGCGGTTAAATCATTTCTGACAGGAGCTGTTGTCCCGTCGCTCCAAAGTATGGAGTAGGGAGCATTACCATTGTAGGGATTAATTACTGCCATACCATTGCTTTGTCCGTGGCAACCCGGAGAAGAAATATCAAGACTTAGCTGAATAAGATTGGTGGAATTTAAGATGGCAGAATCCTTGTGGCTACAATTATTGGCGTCCGTAACTGTGACTATATAAGTACCATCGCTTATCCCGCTTAATAACGCCGTAGTTTGTCCGTTGCTCCATTGGTACTGATAGGGTATATTACCACCGAAAACTTGTATCTGGACGCTTCCATCCGGCTTGAGGCAGTGCGGATGTGTAATCACTGAGCTTAGATGAAGGGAGGCAGGTTCGGAAATTAAAATTGTATCGGTATTCTTGCAACCCGATGGATCGGTAATGGTAACAGTATAGTTGCCCGCTACCAGCGATGAAATGACGGAAGTGGTTGCTCCGGTATTCCACATGTAAGTGCAGGTATTCGCAGTTTGTAAAGTAATTGTTCCATCGCCGTAACCGTAACAGGATGCAGGAGTGTTGGTACTGTGTATGATTGGAGGACTACTGTTTTCAATGATGGAAAATGTAAGGGTGGTATCACATCCTGTGTCATCCGTAATTTTAACCCAGTAATTTCCCTGGAAGAGCTGTGCAATTGAAGTTGTGGTATCACCAGTACTCCACAGATAGGAGTAAGGGTGATATTGTCCGCTCACAGCAATAGTGGCGCTTCCTGGAATCTCACAAATTTGATCGGTAGTTTGTAATTGTATGGAGGGTGTGATTGTATTTTCAATCATGAATACGGAATCAGCAGTACAACCATAGATATCTGTAACGGTAACTGAATAATTTCCAGAACATAGATTGAATAAATCCGCTGTAGTGTCGCCATTAGCCCAGCTATACGTGTAGGGCTCAACTCCACCGGATGGCTTTAAACCGATTTTACCGGAACAGCTTACGGGGCAGGAGGTATTACTCTGCCCATTAATAAGGAAGAGGCCCTGATTCGTGACTGCAATCGAATCATTTAATGTACAACCACCCTCGGTAGTCACCGTTACGGTATATGTGCCGGGTGTCAGATTATTAACGGTAGTTGTATTCGCTCCGTTACTCCATTGATAGCCGTTATTTCCGCTTAATGGCTGGACCGAAACACTTCCTATTGCCTGGCCGCATTGGGATCCGGTAGAGTTTAATTTTAGCTTGTTGTGTACCTGTATGTGATACGAATATACCTGCACACCATTGAATGGGCATGCATTATCCTGAACTTTAACGGTAAATGATTTTGTTGTGCCCGCATCTGCAGGCGAAGGTGTCCAGCAAAAGTTCATGGATGGTCTCAAGCCGCTGTTCACCATATAGGTAGCTCCGGTTATGACATCGTTCGAGGTCAGGGTGATTAACTGATTGCTGTCCGGATCTGCCGACTGAAGATTAAAGCATACTGATTCACCCACGCAGGCGGAAATGGTATTCGATGACGTGTTATTGATCCCACTAAGAGTAGGCAGGGTATTACTGCAGGGGCTGATGTAAACCTGCATATCCCGGATTACACTTCCAATGAGGGTTCCATTTCTGTATTCTTTTACCAGAATCGCCAGAATTCCTATTTGCAGTTGCGCAGGTGTAAAGTCGAGGTCTCCCGTAACCGGATTCAGCAGAAAAGGAGTAGAGGAGACAATAGGCGAAGTGGTGGAGGAGGGTGGAATAAATGTTACGGTTGTGCTTGTGCTGGTCTTCGGCGTAACCAGCGAGTACACTAATGAATCGCCGTCAGTATCTTTTACACCATGATTGTAATTGTAATTCTGACCCAGACAGACATAGGCAACCGGAATATTGGTGAATGTTGGGGAATTGTTACAAACACCGTTCAGATTATTTAATCGGGCTTCAACATAAAGCACTGAATTGGCGGCACAGGGACTTTGAATGGTAGTGATGGAGCAGTTCCGACAGCAGATACTGTAGCTAAACACCCAATCGCTTTGTGCGGATGGCAAGTTTACTATGGTCCTGTATTTCCATTCTCTGATTCCGGTACCACTACCTCCGTTGCAGTTGGTGGCATTTCCTGTGCAGGGCAAAGTGATTTCATTCCCATAGCCGGGAACTTTCATTGCGGTTAATTGCAGATTAGCGGAGGCAGTCGCACTGCGGCAGTTGATGGTTATACTTGAAGGTTCAGCAACACCACCACAATCGCGGTAAAAGGACACGGTGATTTCATAGGTTAAACCACCCAGGCAACGATAGGTAATGTCGGAACCCGCTGAATGCGTTGCAGAGGCATTAGTATGCCAAAACACCGTCAGCAAAACCAAAAGGATTCGCAGAAAACGAAATGGTTTCGGAGGACAAATTTTCATGCATGATAGCGGGAAGCTGCAAAGTAGGGCCCGCTGGCACACTTTATAGTGTAAAAAGACCTAAATCGTTACAGATTTCGCTAAAAAATCAGACTACTTCCTGCAGGCAATTGAACAACGTGATTTCAACGGTGCTGCCCTTACTATTACTGGTTATCTGGAAATTGCCATTTAAAAAACGCAAAAGTTCATAGATGATCTGGAATCCAAGGTGGGTTCCATCTTCTGATGAATCCGTGGTGAAAGGTCGGAATTGCTCTCCGGAGCTCAACTGCCGGATACTCTCCATAGCAGCTTCACTAAAACCAGGGCCGGTGTCAGTCACTCTGATACGATAGTCTTTGCCTTTAGTTACGGAGTCAACAGTGATTTCACCTGATTTTGTGAATTTGACGGCATTATTAAGAATGTTCTGAATAACGATTTTTAAAATTTGCGGATCAGAAATGATGATGTCCTCTTCCGGAGTAAGGTTTGAAATAGTAATTTGACTGGCTTCTGCAATTGGCTTGTATAAAACTACCACCTCCTCAACCAAATCATGAATTGCAACGTTGGATTTTACAGCTTTCATTCCTTTACTTTGAAAACGGATCCAGTCGAGCACATTTTGCGCATTGTCATGAATGCGTATCGTGGTGGCTTCTATTTCACGCAACACTTCCATTAATTCTTCTTTAGGATTAGTCTTTGCTTCGCTTCTGGCGAGCCGCGACGACATGGTAATAAATCGTACCGGTGTAATGAGGTCGTGAGAAATGATGGACATGAGCTTGTCGCGTAAGGTCAGTGCCGAAGAAAGTTCTTCTTCCGACTCCTGTAACTTCAGCAGGTTGGAATGCAGCAATTCATTCGACTCTTTCAACTCAATGGTTCGTTCATCAATGTTTTTTTCGAGCAGCTGATTTTTACGAAGAATACTTTTGTTGTAGAGGCGAAATAAAAGCAGAGTCAGGCCAGCTAAACCGACAAAGGCAAGCAACTGAATCCAGCCTTTTTCATAGAAATGCGGATCGACAACGAATGTTAGCTGTTGGTAGAAAAAATCATCTTTTCCAAATCCCTTGCGTACCCTTACCTCGAGTTTGTGTGTTCCTGAAGGTAGATTTCCAAACCGAATTCTTTTTTCTTCCGGTTCAAGCTTCTCCCATTTAGTCTTTGAATTATTTAAACGGTATTCAACACTTAGGTTTTCAGGTTTACCCCAATAGGGCACCGTTATATCTACAGATAAACTTGTAAAGTCGGGTTCCAGATGAATGTTGGCTAACTGATTTACTTCGGATTGGTCAATACGCAAATTTTCAAAAAATATTTTGTCGGCAGGGAAAATCGGATGAATTGAATCCGGATTAAACCATACAAGTCCGCCAAAGGATGGATAACTAAAATATCCATTCTTTAATCTTACCACCGAAGGCGAACACCCTCCGTTAAATTCTGGATTTTTAATACCGTCTTCCTGATTGATGAGGTAATAATAAATCTCCGATTGCTGATTATTAAAATACCCTAAAACCTCTTTCAGCGAGGTCATAAACAATCCATTGTTTGTACTAAACCAAAGAAAATTATTAACATCTACCTGGAAGCTATGTATCTGTGCCATACGACTTTTTTTATCGATGGGCATTTTCACCACTTTGTTATTGGAAATAAGATAGTATCCATTCCCGTAGGATCCGGCAAAAATGTAATCTCCCCAGTTGAAAAGACTTCTGAAACATATATTTTCTATTCCATTAATGGTTTCTGCTTTGGAAAATAATCCTGAATATTTGATAAGTCCGGAACAGGTGGCAACCCAAATTATTCCATTTTTATCTTTTAAGAGCTGGATCGGTCGTGCATTAATATCCACCTTACTTTTACTGATGATCATACTTGCATGGTCATTAGTGACTATTCCGAATCCATATCCCGAACCGAAAAAAATCGTGTCTTCTTCTTCATAATAGCAACTTACCAGCCCTGTTTCTATACCGAGGTTAATCATGTTTTTTGATGCGCCGGCTTTTTGATAATACAAACTGTCTCGAATTGAAAAGTAGATTTTATTTTTTTTTGAAAAATGCAAGGCTTCATAATTAAAAGAGCTTTGTTGAATTTGATAGGATGTATCAAGTCCAATGATTAATCCATAGGTCGTAAAAACCTGATGACTGTCAATTACCGCCTGGCTATAGAATGAATTGTTCTCGGTTGCCAGATCTCCTGTAGAAGGAAGGTTGTGAATGACTTTCAATTTATAAATGAATAATCCACGTGTGTCCGTTCCTATAAAATAAGAAGAGGTTTCGGGCTGATAAACGACTGAAGTGATTTTACAGTTGTCTGGTAGCGGCGACAGAATTTTACTTATTAAAATAGAGTCTCCGTGTTTGGAAGTTGTAATTTCATATAAATCTTCGCCCTCCTTAACGTGAGCGTGTTTGCTTTTATAGTTCCATAATATTTTGTTCCCTGAATGGAAAAGTAGTTCATGGGATTTGCCAGTAATAATGCATTCTGTAAAGCGGTTTGTTAATGGGTTATAGCGAGAACAGCCACCTTTGTACTTTAGAAAAATCACCGAATCTAGCATGAATAACTCTCCGGATATATTCCCTGTATAAATTGAATCGATGATTTTGGCGCCCTTGTATTTATAAATAAAATTTTTTTCGGAAATCAGAAATTCATCGTTATTTACAGGTGCAATATTTGCGGGATATCCAGCCCAGTTAACATATCGGCCTCGCTTTTTATTGTCCAAAATCGTATAGTATTTCTGAAAGTCAGGAAAGGCTCCCTGCATATACAATGCTCCCGGAAGGGGATGTGATGGGCTGGGTACCACTTCCGGCTTATTATTTTTGATGATTATCAATGAACCATAGTCGTTAGTGGCCAGCAAATTGAAATTGAAATCATAAAAAAGCGACTGGAATCTGTCACCGTTTATTTCCGGCATCGTACTGTGATTGAATGTCAGGAAATTCCTGCCGTCATACCGCACTAAACCGCCTTCGGTTGTTAACCAAACGAACGATGAACTATCCAGGGCTATGGATTTTACAGAATTCTGAGGAAGCCCTTCGGCCGAAGTATATTGCCTTATGATGAACCTACTATCCTGTGCTCTGACTAAAAATGGCCAGAGTATAAAAAATATAATAGGTAGCAGGCCTTTAAAATTCATCCTGAAGCAATTTTCAGGGGTTAGAATCTTTCGGAATGGTATAGGAGTGCAATTTAGCTACACGCTGGAGATCAAGAAGATTCTCCACCCCTGTTTTGTCAAAAATGCGGGCCTTAAAAGTGGCTACTGTGCTAACTTTAAGATGCATTCGTTGAGCAATGGCGCTAACTCTTTCCCCTTGTAAAAGGTAATTTAGTACGTCGGTCTCCCTCTCCGACAGGAGTTCAAGCGGGTTATTCGATTTCGCTTTACTTTCCTGTCCACGTATTTTTTCCTGAAGTGTATTACTGATATAGACCCGATCTGTAAAGAATAATTGAAGGGCACGAATAACTTCCTCTTCCGGACTTAGTTTGGAGAGAAATCCACGCACCCCCATGTCCAGAAGGCGTCGGGCGTATAACTCTTCCGGATTCATGGTAAATACTAGAATGGCCAGGTCGGGATAGTTCTGACGGATTTCCGGTAATACCGTCATGGCCGTATCATCGAGTAATTGTAGGTCGAGAATCAAATGGGTAAAATGATCATTTTTCAATTCCTGCATTACCTCCAGGCAGCTGGTTGCCTTCGTGGTATCTCTGATGTTAAACTGCTGATCCATCAGAAACTTCAGTCCCCTCCAGATGATCACATGATCATCGGCTATCATTAAACGAATGTTATTATTACTAATCATACAAATTAATTAAAGCCACACAAAGTTCGACTTAATTTACAAATGTTGCCCGGGTCCTGTGTTTTTTGGTGAGAACTGTTATGCAATTGCTTTTTCTTATCGTTCCATGATTAGCCACGAGGCATTATATCTTATAATGTAGTAATTTTGCTACGCATCTCCAAATGCTCTAGCTTAGTTTTGCAATATCGAACACTGAAAAACCGACAACTATGAAAAACCGTCTTCTGGCTCTTGCAATTTTTCTCTTCTTACCGGGAATTACTGAAAAAGTATCCGCCCAAAACGTTGATTTAACCGTTTTGTATGGCTACACCTTTAATGACAGGTTTGATGTGTATGAGGGGTATGGTGAAGTCAGCGATGGTGGTCTTTTTACTGGTATTCTTTCGTTTGGCCTGAACCCTAATTACGATATTGAGCTGTATTATTCACGGCAGAATGCAAAGTTTGATTTTAATTACTACTATGATTTTAACGGTTTTAATACCAATGGCATAATAAGAAATGAGCCGGCTTCCGTCAATTACATCCAAATAGGTGGTTGCCGTAATCAGGCTCTGGATCCAGTAGGAAAGGCTACTGCCTTTGCTGGACTCAATCTCGGTGCGGCAGGTATCGTTCCTGAAGCTGATAAATACGATGATATATGGAAGTTTGCCCTCGGATTTAAGGCGGGTATTAAGTACTTTTTCAGTGAAAAAGTTGGTCTGCGTTTACAGACACAGCTGCAAATGCCGATCCTTTATACTTCAGGATCCATCTGGATTGGTACCGGTGGCACCAGTGTTGGTATGAGTGGCGGATCCACCATTACTCAGTTTGGTTTCAGTGGTGGTCTCATTTACCGTTTAAAATAATTTAACAATCCCTTTTAATGAAGTACAACCGTATGAGGGGGCTATTGCTGGCACTAGCTGGTATTATCCTTGTTTCATTGTTTAGTGCCTGTGAAGAAAAGAAGGAAGCAGCAACAGCGCCTCCCGAAGTGCCATTTACAAAGGTAAAGGTTCAGGATGTCCCTGTTTATCAGGAATATGTAGGACAGACCTTAGGCCAGGCCGATATCGATATTCAGGCCCGCGTGGAAGGTGAGGTTACCGGTATTCATTTTAAAGAGGGTTCTACCGTGAAAAAGGGTCAGCTGTTGTATACCATCGACCCTATGGAATATGATGCAAAGGTGGCTCAGGGACGTGCTCAGCTCGCGGAAGCAGAAAGTTTGATGGCAAATGCCGAATCAGATCTAAAGCGCATACGTCCGCTTGCCGCT
>Ga0315906_10007331_pt1 | contig 13437 bp, 14 predicted proteins | sample LakEriMetagenome_4_FD_203526 | JGI IMG/M metagenome (GOLD analysis project Ga0315906, IMG submission 203526) | Freshwater fungal communities from buoy surface, Lake Erie, Ohio, United States - Buoy 2 MA122 | ecosystem: Environmental > Aquatic > Freshwater > Lake > Lake biofilm | place: USA...
TGACCCGGTCGCTCAGGATTCGATGACCTTGGCGATCGCCTGGGCGACCGCATCGATGTTCCGGGTGTTCAGGGCCGCCAGACAAATGCGGCCTGTGGACACTGCATAAATGCCGAACTCCTCGCGCAGCCGGTCGACCTGAGCGCTGGTCAGCCCTGAATACGAGAACATGCCTCGCTGCCGGGCTACGAAGCTGAAGTCTCGCTTGACGCCAAGCTTTGCCAGGCGCTCGACCAGGCCAGTACGCATGGCACGAATACGATCGCGCATGCCGGAGAGCTCCTGCTCCCAGAGCGCCCGCAATTCAGGTGAGTTCAAGACGGTGGTGACCACCGCGCCACCATGCGTCGGCGGATTGGAATAGTTGGTGCGCACCACACGCTTGAGTTGACTCAGGATGCGAGCGGCCTCGTCCTTGTCCTGGGCGACCACGGACAGCGCGCCAACCCGCTCCCCATAGAGCGAGAATGACTTCGAGAATGAGCTCGAAACCAGAAGGTCGATGCCCGCTTCGGCGAACATCCGCACGGCAAAAGCATCGGCATCAATGCCATCACCAAAGCCCTGATAGGCAATGTCAAGGAATGGGATGAGTTGACCCTCGACGCAGGCTTTCACCACCTGAGACCACTGGTCAGTGCTGAGATCGACGCCCGTGGGGTTGTGACAGCAGGCGTGCAGCACGACGATGGAACGCGCGGGCAATCCGCGCAGCGTCTGGAGCATTGCGTCAGCGCGAACGCCATGGCTCTGCGGGTCGTAGTAGGGGTATTTGTTGACAGTAAAACCAGCGCTTTCGAACAGCGCCTGATGATTTTCCCAACTGGGATCGCTGATCCAGACCTGGGCGTCCGGTACGAAGCGCTTCAACAGGTCGGCTCCGACCTTGAGAGCGCCCGTGCCACCCAGTGCCTGCACGGTGGCTACCCGCTGGCCTGAGATCAGTGGGGACGACTTTCCGAACAGCAGGGTTTGGACTGCGAGGTTGTACGCAGCCAAACCGTCGATTGGCAGGTACCCGCGTGCGGGTAAGGATGCGGTGCGGCTGGCTTCGGCCTGACGTACGGCTTCAAGCAGCGGGATCTTGCCGTTGTCGTCGCAATAGACCCCTACGCCAAGGTTGACCTTTTGCGTGCGCGCGTCGGCTCCAAAGGCCTCATTGAGTCCAAGAATTGGATCTCGAGCAGCCATAGGGAGCGCGGAAAACGTCGAAGAAGCCATTGTAATGTTTTGAAAATTCAAAGGATTGCTGGATTTTACCCGCCCGGGAGGTTCGCGGGTGTGCCTATTAAATAGGCAAAATGCTGGCTTTTCCGCAGCGTCCGAGCGATAATCGACACTTGCGCGGTAGCAATGCTGCGCTGCGAAGTTTAACACGCAGCCCGCGCCTGAAATCCCGATGAACAGCCCTCAACCTGCCCCCCAAACGCTGTCTTTTCCAGGCAGCCCGTTCCAGCTGCACCAGCCGTTTCCGCCGGCTGGTGATCAGCCGGAGGCGATTGAGCGTCTGCTTGAGGGGCTGGCTGATGGCCTGTCATTCCAGACGCTGCTCGGCGTGACCGGATCGGGCAAGACCTACACCATGGCCAACGTGATCGCGCGCAGCGGTCGGCCCGCTCTGGTGCTTGCGCCCAACAAGACGCTTGCCGCGCAGCTTTATGCCGAAATGCGGGAGTTTTTTCCAAATAACGCGATCGAGTACTTCGTTTCGTACTACGACTATTACCAGCCCGAGGCGTACGTTCCTCAGCGCGATCTGTACATCGAAAAAGACTCTTCCATTAACGAGCACATCGAGCAGATGCGCTTGTCGGCGACCAAGTCATTGCTAGAGCGGCGCGACGTGGTGATCGTCGCCACGGTGTCCTGCATTTACGGTATCGGCAACCCGGGTGACTACCACGCCATGGTCATGACACTGCGGGTCAATGACCGGATGTCGCAGCGCGACATTCTGCAGCGTCTGGTGGCCATGCAATACAAGCGCAACGAGACCGAATTCGCGCGCGGCACCTTTCGTGTGCGCGGAGACACGATCGATGTTTTCCCGGCGGAACATGCCGAACTCGCGGTGCGCATCGAGTTGTTCGACGATCAGGTCGAGGCCATCCAGCTGTTCGATCCGCTGACCGGCAAAGTACGACAGAAAATTCCGCGCTTCACGGTCTATCCCTCTTCCCACTACGTCACGCCGCGTGCAACCGTGCTGCGGGCGGTCGAGACCATCAAGCAGGAGTTGTCCGAACGGCTCGAGTTTTTCCGTGCGTCGGGCAAGCTGGTGGAAGCACAGCGTCTTGAGCAGCGCACGCGCTTTGACCTCGAGATGCTCTCGGAACTCGGCTTTTGCAAAGGCATTGAGAACTACACCCGGCATCTGTCGGGTGCTGCTCCCGGGGAGCCGCCTCCGACTCTGGTCGACTACCTGCCCGACGACGCCCTGTTCGTCATCGACGAGTCGCATGTTTCGATCGGTCAGTTGGGCGGGATGTATCGCGGGGACCGCGCCCGCAAGGAAACCCTGGTCAATTACGGGTTCAGGCTGCCCTCGGCCCTGGACAATCGCCCGCTCAAGTTCGATGAATTCGAGGGCAAGTTACGTCAGTGCATCTTCGTGTCGGCCACCCCGGCAGATTACGAGTCAAAGCACAGCGGACAGGTCGTTGAGCAAGTCGCTCGCCCGACCGGTCTGGTGGATCCGGTGGTCACGATTCGGCCGGCGGGCACTCAGGTCGACGATGTCCTGTCTGAAATTCATGTTCGGGTCGCAGTGGGCGAGCGCGTGCTGGTCACGACGCTCACTAAGCGCATGGCTGAGGACCTCACCGATTACCTGACCGAGCATGGGGTAAAGGTGCGGTATCTGCACTCTGACATCGATACTGTAGAGAGGGTCGAAATCATCCGCGACCTGCGCTTGGGGGTGTTCGATGTTCTGGTGGGCATCAACCTGCTCCGAGAAGGGCTCGATATCCCGGAGGTCTCTTTGGTGGCCATTCTTGATGCCGACAAGGAAGGTTTCCTGCGCTCTGAGCGCAGTCTGATCCAGACCATTGGACGTGCAGCGCGCAACCTCCACGGTACAGCCATTCTCTATGCCGATGTCGTCACCGAATCCATCCGGCGCGCCATGGGTGAAACCGATCGGCGCCGTGCCCGCCAGCTTGAATTCAATTCAGCGAACGGGATCGTGCCGCGTGGCGTGGTCAAGCAGGTACGCGAAATGATCGATGGGGTCTATGACCCTTCGCAAGACAAGAAGGAATTGAAAGCAGCCGAGGCGATGGTCGAGTACGAGTCGCTGGGTGAAAAAGGCGCGGCTCGCGAGCTCAAGCGCCTGGAGAAACTGATGCTCGACCACGCGCGCAATCTGGAGTTCGAGAAAGCTGCGCAGGTGCGCGATCAACTGTCCCGATTCAAGGAGCGTCTTTTCGGCGCTGGCGGCGGCAATGTCGTGCCGTTTCCTGCCGACAAAGCTGCCTGAGGCAATGCTCTACACAAACGTTTCAACCTCTTTTTATTGTTTTCCGTCTGGATACTCACATGGCAAAGCGTGAACCTCTCTCAATGGCGATGAACACCCGGGTCCTGTTCGTCTGCATGGGCAACATCTGCCGTTCGGCTATGGCCGAGGGCGTCTTCAGGCAGCTGGTACGCCAGGCGGGCCTTGATGAAGTCGTCAAGGTTTCCTCCGCAGGCACCCATGCCTTTCATGTCGGCGAATCACCTGACCGCCGTGCCCTGACCACGGCGTCCAAGCGTGGCTACGACATTTCCGACCTCAGGGCGCGCCGGGTTGGGGAAAAGGACTTCGACGCATACGACCTGATCCTCGCCATGGACTGGGACAACCTGGGCCTGCTGCAGCAGATGGCCCCGAAGAAGTCGCATCACAAAATTCAGTTGCTGATGCGATTTGCCACTGAGCATGAGTCGGCCACCATTCCTGACCCCTACTACGGGGCTCAGCAGAGCTTTGATCAGGCGCTTGATCTGATCGAGGATGCGTGCGCTGGTTTGCTTGAAGTGGCACGTCGCCGGGCGACCCAGGTGGCCGCTGCCTGATCCGATCGGGGTTTTGTCCAGGACAAAACCCCTACGGAAGATACGGATACTCGACTTATCCGCTCGGATATCTGTAATCTTGAGCGACTTACTCGGGATTCCGGAGCCCATCATGCGTTTGACCACCAAAGGCCGTTTCGCTGTGACCGCCATGATCGATCTGGCTATGCGCCAGCACAACGGTCCAGTGACGCTCGCTGGAATCAGCCAGCGGCAAAAGATTTCGCTGTCCTATCTGGAGCAGCTGTTCGGGAAGTTGCGTCGCCACGAGCTGGTTGAGAGCACGCGCGGACCAGGCGGCGGCTACTCGCTCGCCCGTCCGATGCGCGACGTCTCGGTGGCCGACATCATTTTCGCGGTTGACGAACCGATCGACGCCACCAACTGCGGCGGCAAGGAAAATTGCCACGACGACGGCCCGTGCATGACCCACGAGTTGTGGACGAGCCTGAACAAGAAGATGGTCGAGTTCCTGGACGGCGTCACGCTCCAGGAGCTGGTCGACAAGCAACGCACGCGCGCGCAGCAGGAGCCGACCAGGAAGGTGTCGGTTCTGCGCGAGCACAAGGCGGCGCTCGAGTTTCCGACGTCCACGCTGCAACCGATTGGCATTCAGGGGTCGAGGCTGACGCCGATCTCATGATGTCCGTCGGGTTTTAAAAAAATACAGGGAGAGGAACACATGCAGCTGCCGGTCTATCTCGATTACTCGGCAACCACCCCGGTTGATCCGCGCGTGGTCGATGCCATGGTCCCATGGCTTGCCCAGCGCTTTGGGAACCCCGCGTCGCGCAGTCACGCGTACGGGTGGGATGCCGAGCATGCGGTCGAGGATGCCCGTGAACAGGTCGCGGAGCTGGTCGGTTGCGACGCCAAGGATCTGGTCTGGACTTCCGGCGCAACGGAGTCCATCAACCTTGCGATCAAAGGCGTGGCTGGCTTTTACAAGGAAAAAGGGCGTCATCTGATCACCGTGCGCACCGAGCACAAGGCTACGCTTGACACCATGCGCGAGCTTGAGCGCGACGGGTTCGAAGTGACCTACCTTGAGGTGCTCGAGAACGGTCTGATCGACCTGGATGTGTTCAAGGCCGCTTTGCGGCCAGACACATTGCTCGTATCGGTCATGTACGTGAACAACGAGATCGGCGTCATTCAGGACATTCCGGCCATTGGTGCTATCTGTCGTGAGCGCGGGATCTTCTTCCATGTCGACAGCGCCCAGGCAACCGGCAAGGTCGAGATCAATCTGGCGAATCTGCCGGTTGATCTGATGAGTTTCTCTGCGCATAAAACCTACGGCCCTAAGGGCGTCGGTGCGCTTTATGTGCGTCGCAAGCCCCGGGTGAGGATCGATGCACAGATCCATGGCGGCGGGCATGAGCGCGGCATGCGTTCAGGCACATTGCCGACGCACCAGGTCGTCGGAATGGGTGAGGCCTTCCGAATCGCCCGCGTTGAGATGGCGGTCGAAAACGAGCGTATTCGTGTGTTGCGTGATCGCCTGTACCGCGGCATCACGTCGATGGAAGAGGTTTACATCAACGGCGACATGGAGCGACGTGTGCCGCACAACCTCAATGCGAGCTTCAATTACGTGGAAGGCGAGTCCCTGATCATGGCGGTCAAGGACCTTGCCGTGTCCTCGGGTTCGGCCTGCACGTCCGCAAGCCTGGAGCCCTCGTATGTGCTGCGTGCCCTGGGTCGCAGCGATGAGCTGGCGCATAGCTCCATCCGCTTTTCGGTCGGCCGTTTCACGACCGAACAAGAAATCGACTTTGCCGTAGAGCTGTTGCGCGACAAGGTCAGTCGCCTGCGTGACATGTCGCCCTTATGGGAGATGGTCAAAGAAGGCATCGATCTGAATAGCGTGCAGTGGGCGGCGCACTAAAAGACCAGGACAGGGGGAAATCATGGCGTATAGCGAAAAGGTTATCGACCACTACGAGAATCCGCGCAATGTGGGCGCGCTGGATAAGGCGGACCCATCTGTAGGCACCGGGATGGTTGGTGCGCCTGCCTGTGGCGATGTCATGAAGCTGCAAATTCGAGTGAATGCGTCTGGCGTGATCGAGGACGCACGCTTCAAGACCTACGGCTGCGGGTCTGCAATTGCCTCGTCTTCTCTGGTGACCGAGTGGGTCAAGGGCAAGACGCTGGATGAGGCAATGTCGATCAAGAACACTCAAATTGCTGAAGAATTGGCCTTGCCGCCCGTCAAGATCCACTGCTCGATTCTGGCTGAAGATGCGATCAAGGCGGCGATTGAGGACTACCGTACCAAGCATGCCCAGGGCGCCGACGCGCAGCCCAAAGCCGCTTGATACCCTGAGGAGTCTGAGATGGCGATCATGCTGACTGAAGCGGCTGCACGACATGTGTCGCGCTACATGGAGCGCCGCGGCAAAGGGCTCGGACTCAGACTGGGCGTCAAGACGACGGGCTGCTCGGGGTTGGCCTACAAGCTCGAATATGCCGATGAACTGCAGCCCGAAGACGTTCAGTTTCAGAGTCACGGGGTGACCGTGCTTGTTGACCCGAAGAGTCTCGTCTACATCGACGGCACCGAGCTGGATTTTGTCCGCGAGGGTTTGAACGAGGGTTTCAAGTTCAACAATCCCAATGTCAAGAGCGAATGCGGCTGCGGTGAGTCGTTCAAGGTTTGAGTTCGAAGAAAAATCATTTCGAGTTTCTCGGACTGCCTGAGCGTTTCGATCTCGATACCGTACAACTTCAGCAGGTCTATCTCAGGCTGCAGGCTGCAGTGCACCCTGACCGTTACGCTAACGCGGGCGCCACGGAGCACCGCATCGCCATGCAGTTGGCGACCCAGGTCAATGAGGCGTATCGCACGCTGCTTGATCCGGGACTTCGGGCAGCGTATCTGTGTGAATTGCATGGTGCGCCGATTCGAGCTGAGACAAACACGGCCATGGCGCGTGACTTTCTCATGCAGCAAATGCAGTGGCGCGAAGCGCTTGAAGAAGCACGGGATACGCGCGATGGCGAAGCCCTTGCGGGCCTGGCCCGCATGCTGAGCGATCATCGCTCGCGGCTGCTTGGTGAAATCGGCGAAGCGCTCGATGAGCGTCACGATTACACCCAGGCCGCAGACGCGGTGCGTCGCTGGATGTTCGTCGACAAATTCGGCGAGGAAGTGACGGCCGCTGAGGACGCGCTCAGCGCCTGAGCACTGGGGCGAAGCGCCCTCTGTTTCTAGGATTCCGATGGCTCTGTTGCAAATCTCCGAACCCGGCATGTCCCCCGAGCCGCATCAGCGGCGCCTGGCGGTGGGCATTGATCTGGGCACCACGCATTCCCTGGTGGCCTCCGTGCGCTCCAGCGCAGCCGATGTGCTGCCCGATGAGTTGGGCCGTCCTCTGCTGCCTTCGGTCGTGCGCTATCTGGAAGGCGGCGAGGTTGAAGTGGGCCATGTAGCCTGGGAGTGTGCATCCGAAGATCCGCGCAATACGATCGTCTCGGTCAAGCGCTATATGGGACGCGGCTTGGCCGATGCATCCAGACACCCTTCGCCTTATGAATTTGTTGATGCGCCCGGCATGGTGCGATTGCGCACGGTGGGGGGTGAGCGCAGTCCGGTGGAAGTCTCGGCCGAAATCCTGAAGGTCTTGCGACGGCGCGCTGAAGCCGCGCTCGGTGGCGAGCTGGTCGGTGCAGTCATCACGGTGCCTGCGTATTTTGATGATGCGCAACGTCAGGCGACCAAGGACGCTGCACGCCTGGCAGGCCTTGACGTGCTGCGTCTGTTGAATGAACCGACAGCGGCTGCGATTGCCTATGGCCTGGACCACGGATCGGAAGGTCTTTACGCGGTCTATGACCTGGGGGGCGGCACCTTCGATATCTCGATCCTTCGACTGACTCGCGGTGTGTTTGAAGTGATGGCCACCGGAGGCGACACTGCATTGGGCGGCGATGACTTCGATCGATGTCTGGCCGATTATTTTCTGAGTGCCAATCGGTTGGAGCAGCTTGCGCCTGAGGATTTGCGCAGGGTCCTTAAGGCATGCCGACTGGCCAAGGAAACGCTCAGCACCCATGCGGACACCACGATTAATGTGCGTCTCAAGGATCTGGGCGCGCTCGCAACACCGGTCACTGCGACAGCCTTTCACGAGATGACTCAGGCGCTGCTCGCCCGCACGCTGGATGCCACGCGCAGGGCCTTGCGTGATGCCGGGGTGACCGCATCCGAGATCGCGGGGGTGGTCATGGTGGGCGGTGCCACCCGCATGCCTCAGGTGCGTGAAGCAGTCTCGGCAGTATTCGGCAAGCCTGTACTCACCGATCTGGACCCCGATAAGGTCGTGGCCCTGGGCGCGGCCATTCAGGCCGATCTGCTCGCAGGGAACCGCGCGGGTGGTGATGACGAATGGCTGTTGCTCGATGTGATTCCGCTGTCGCTCGGGCTTGAAACCATGGGCGGACTGGTCGAGCGGATCATTGCCCGAAACGTCACCATTCCTGTGGCGCGCGCGCAGGAGTTCACCACCTTCAAGGACGGGCAGACCGCGATGGCCGTGCATGTGGTGCAAGGCGAGCGTGAACTGGTCGCTGACTGCCGATCCTTGGCCCGGTTTGAATTGCGTGGCATCCCTCCCATGGCCGCAGGGGCTGCGCGCATTCGCGTGACCTTTCAGGTCGATGCGGACGGTCTGCTCTCGGTCACGGCCCGCGAGCAGTCGCAGGGTGTCGAGGCGTCGATTTCGGTGAAGCCCTCGTATGGGCTGTCGGATGATGATATCGCCCGCATGCTGCAGGATTCATTCGGATCGGCCGAAGTGGACATGCAGGCCCGCGCGCTGCGGGAGCGTCAGGTTGACGCAGACCGATTGCTCGCCGCCACGCAAGTCGCGCTGGACGCAGACGGCGACCTTCTGGATAGCCTGGAGCGCGATGCGATTCAGGGACTGATGCGCGCGCTCAAGGTCTGCGCTCAGGGTGCCGATGCCGGCGCGATCGAGTCTGCGACCACGCAGCTGGCACGCGGGACCGAGGACTTTGCAGCAAAGCGCATGGATCGTGCCGTGCAACAGGCCCTGTCGGGCCGACGCCTGGATGAGATCGGCTGACCATGACAATCATTCGAGTGCTGCCTCATGAAGTTCTGGCGCCGCAGGGCGCTCAGTTTGAGTCCGAGGCCGGCAAGAGCCTGTGTCAGCAGCTGATTGATCACGGCGTGGACATTGAGCATTCCTGCGGGATGGTCGCTGCATGCACTACCTGCCATGTAATCGTGCGCGAGGGATTCAACCGGCTGCCAATGGCCAGCGACCGCGAGGACGATATGCTCGACAAGGCCTGGGGTCTGAGCCCGACCTCGCGTCTGTCGTGTCAAATCACCACAGCCGATGTGGACCTCACGATCGAACTCCCCAAGTACACGATCAATCACGCGCGAGAGTGACCGATGAAGTGGACTGATACGCTGGACATTGCCATCGCTCTGGATGAAACGCACCCGGAGATCGACCCCACTGCGATCCGGTTTACGGACCTGCATCGCTGGGTCTGCGCGTTGGACGGATTTTCAGATGACCCTGGTCGGTCAGGCGAGAAGATTCTCGAAGCCATCCAACAGGCCTGGATCGACGAACGCAGCTAAACCGCGGTGCTGCTCGATCCGGTCATCCTGTTTTTTCTGCTGGGGGCTGCTGCCCGCGTGGCAGGATCTGACTTGCGCTTGCCCGAAGCGCTCTACGAAGCCCTGTCGATTTATCTGCTGATTGCGATTGGGCTCAAGGGGGGCGCACAGCTCGCCGTCCAGCCGCTCGACGCACTGTGGCCGATTGCGCTGGCTGCCATGGCACTGTCGGCACTGACGCCGCTGCTGCTCTATCCGATGCTGCGCGGGCCGGTGGGCCTGGATGGCGTGAACGCGGCGGCGATCGCGGCCCATTACGGTTCCGTCTCGGTGGTGACCTTCGCCGTGGCGCAAAGCGCCATGAGCCGCGCAGGTCTGGAGCCCGAGGCCTGGCTCGCGATGCTCGTGGCGCTGATGGAGGCGCCCGGCATCATCGTTGGAGTGATGCTGGCGCGCCGTGTCTTGCGACGCGATGCGCTTGCGGCCAGTCATGCTCAACACGATGCGCGGCTGGCTCCGGGTGCGGCGTCTGTGGGTCCGCGTACAGGGACTGTTGTTCCCCTTGCACCGTCAGCGACGCAGGGCTGGGCGGCCTTGCTGCACGAGGTGGTCTTCGGCAAAGCCCTGGTGTTGCTGCTGGGTGGCCTGGCGATCGGCTGGGTCGCCGGCCCTCAGGCCCTGGCACCGACTGACCCGTTTTTTCTGGGCCTGTTCAAGGGGGTGCTCGCGCTCTTCCTGTTGGAGCTGGGGCTGGTGGTGGGAGGCCGGCTGGGTGACCTGCGTCGAGCCGGCTGGCGGCTGCTGGCGTTCGGGCTGATCGCACCGCTCATTCTGGGTGTGGCTGGAGCGATGCTCGGCGCGGGGCTGGGCTTGTCTGCGACCGCAGTGGCCACTTTCGCTGCCCTTGCAGCGAGTGCCTCGTATATTGCTGCACCCACCGCCTTGCGTCTGGCCGTCCCGCAAGCCAATCCATCGCTGTCGATCGGACTTGCATTGGGCGTGACCTTTCCATTCAACGTGATCCTGGGGATTCCGCTGTATATCGAGATCGCCCGCTGGTTAACACGCTAAAGCGCCTATGACCGCACACATGCCGACCCACCCGCGCAAGCTGCTGACCGTCATTACCGAAGCGGCACTTGAGCGGGCACTGATTGCCGATTGCAAAAAGCTCGGCGCCCTGGGCTATACCGTTCTGGACGTGCGTGGCGGCGGTTTGCACGGGCACCGGGATGGGGAATGGGAGGCTGACCGCTCGATCGAGATGCAGGTCGTCTGCAGCGATGAGGTGGCACAGACCATCGCCGAGCATGTGCTGGCGCATTACGCGCCGCACTATGCAGTCTCCCTCTATTTGACCGACGCGCAGGTCTTTCGCGCGCAAAAGTACTGAGCCCACCCGATCGGCCGAGGGTCCATCCGGTGGGTCCATCCGGTGGGTCAGAGTTCCCGTTTAAGCGCCGGAAACAGGATCACGTCGCGAATGCTGGGACTGTCGGTGAGCAGCATGATCAGACGGTCGATGCCAATGCCGCAGCCCCCGGTGGGCGGCATTCCGTACTCGAGCGCACGGATGTAGTCGGCGTCGTAGTACATCGCTTCCTCGTCACCGGCTTCTTTGGCTTCAACCTGACTGCGAAAGCGCGCCGCCTGATCTTCCGGATCATTGAGCTCGGAAAAGCCATTGGCAATTTCGCGACCGGTGATGAAGAGCTCAAAGCGCTCGGTGATGCCGGGGCGGCTGTCGGACTCGCGCGCAAGTGGCGAGACTTCAACCGGGTAGTCAATGATGAAGGTCGGCTCCCACAGGGCAGACTCAGCGGTCTCTTCGAAGAGGGCCAACTGCAAGGCCCCCAGGCCCGCGTGGCGGTGTCGCGGATCGTCCATGTTCACGCCGAGCCGGCGGAGTTCGGCGCGCAGCCATTGTTCATCGGCAAGTTGCGAGGCCATGTAAGCCGGTGTGTGCCGAAGAATGGCCTCGGTGATCGACAGGCGCGCAAAGGGCTGGCCCAGATCGAGTGCGCGCCCCTGATAGGTCAATGCGGTGGTGCCCACCGCAGCAAGGGCTGCCGCACGCAGCACGGCTTCGGTGAAGTCCATGACCCAGCGGTAGTCCGCATAGGCCGCATAGAACTCCATCATGGTGAATTCGGGGTTGTGGCGCGGGCTGATGCCTTCGTTGCGAAAATTCCGGTTGATCTCGAAGACGCGCTCGAACCCGCCCACCACCAGCCTCTTCAGATAGAGCTCGGGTGCGATGCGCAGGAACATTTCCTGGTCGAGCGCATTGTGATGGGTGATGAATGGCTTGGCTGCGGCGCCCCCTGGAATGGGCTGCAGCATGGGTGTTTCGACCTCAAGAAAGCCGTGGTCGGTCATATGCCGGCGCACAGCTGAAATCGCCGTGCTGCGGGCCGCAAAGGTGCGGCGCGCGTCCTCGTTGGCGATCAGATCGACATAACGCTGGCGGTAGCGCTGCTCCTGATCGGCCAGGCCGTGGAATTTGTCGGGCAGTGGCCGCAGCGATTTGGCGAGCAGGCGCACATGCGAGGCGCGCACTGAGAGTTCGCCCTTCATGGTGCGAAACAGCGTGCCCTCGGCGGCCACGATATCGCCCAGATCCCAGTGCTTGAAGGCTTCGTGCGTAGCGGTGCCCACCCCTTCATCGTTGAGCCACAGCTGCAGCCGGCCCGATCCGTCCTGCAGCGTTGCAAAGCTGGCTTTGCCTTGCACCCGCTTGAGCATCATGCGACCGGCGATCGATACCGTGACCGGCAATTGCTCCAGTTGTTCGCGGGTGTGCTCGGCATGTGCGAGCAGCAAATCGCCCGCGCGATGCTTCGGAACAAAGTCGTTTGGAAAGGCGATGCCTTCGGACCGCAGTCGCGCGAGCTTGGCTCGCCGCTCGGCAATCACATGGTTTTCATCAATGACTGTGGCGGCAGCGGTATCGGCCTGCGGTGCGCCTGCGGGTGACGTAGCGGATTCTGGCTTCACTGCATGGTGTCCGGGTTGAAGGGCAGGGCGGGCGAACCGGGTGTCAGGCCATCTGGATCGGGGACGCTGCTCAGGATCAGACGCCCTGCTTGAGCGAGGCGGTGATGAAGGGATCCAGGTCGCCATCGAGGACCGATCGGGTATCGCTGATGGTCAGGTTGGTGCGCAGATCCTTGATCATCGACTGATCGAGGATGTAGTTGCGGATCTGATGGCCCCAACCGATGTCGGTCTTGGAGGCTTCCACCTTGTCCTGTTCGGCCTGGCGTTTGCGCAGCTCATGTTCATACAGCCGCGAGCGCAACATCGTCATGGCCTCGTCCTTGTTGCGGTGCTGTGATCGGTCGTTCTGGCACTGCACCACGATGTTGGTCGGCAGGTGGGTGATCCGCACGGCCGATTCAGTCTTGTTGACGTGCTGTCCGCCCGCGCCCGATGCACGAAAGACGTCGATACGCAGATCGGCCGGATTGATGTCGATCTGAATCGAATCATCGACCTCGGGATAGACGTAGACCGAGGCGAAGGAGGTCTGGCGGATATCGCCGGCGCCGAAAGGTGATTTGCGCACCAGACGGTGAACACCGGTTTCGGTGCGTAGATGACCGTATGCATATTCGCCTTCGACGCGCAGCGTGGCGCCTTTGATGCCAGCGGTCTCGCCGGCTGACTCCTCGAGCAACTCGGCGGAAAACCCCTTGCGCTCACAGTAGCGCAGGTACTGGCGCAGCAGCATCTGGGCCCAGTCCTGCGCTTCGGTGCCGCCAGCCCCA
>Ga0315906_10007335_pt1 | contig 13431 bp, 12 predicted proteins | sample LakEriMetagenome_4_FD_203526 | JGI IMG/M metagenome (GOLD analysis project Ga0315906, IMG submission 203526) | Freshwater fungal communities from buoy surface, Lake Erie, Ohio, United States - Buoy 2 MA122 | ecosystem: Environmental > Aquatic > Freshwater > Lake > Lake biofilm | place: USA...
ATTATTGAAATCAATTAAAGAAACAAAAGAAAATAAATATAATTTAGATGATGTTATTGAAGAAGATGAGGAAGAGCAAGAATGTTTTGAGGAGGGATTATCATTTAATATGCCAAAAAATCAAATTGACAAATGTTATACAATTGAAACACCACAAATTAAAATAGTTAAATAATATCATTATAGAATTCTGTCCAATTATCAGTAATAAATTTAATTTCTTTTTTATTTGACGTTTCTAGATTAACTAGAAATTTCTGATTTTCCAATGGTAGAATAGTATATTCAATCATTTCTTCTTCATTAAGAAGATCAATAATTGTCTGTTTATTCATATTGCTGATTTTAAATATGAATATTAAAAAAATAAATCAAATTTTTATAAAAATACTTATTATTTATTACTTTTTTTATTTATACAACAAAAACAACCATTTTTAATTGCTTTATTAATTTTTATAGCACCATCGGCACATAAAACAATATTATCAATAATATCAGATATCAATTCATTATTTAAAATAGTTGTAATATTATCAATAATAATTTTATTATTACATTTAATAAATATATTGGTATCATTATTTGCAAATTCTTGTAATATTGAAATAACTTTATTTTTCTTTTGATTACCATCATTTAATGAAGTATCTTTTTCAACTTCTTCCATAATCAAAGTTATGAATTGCATCACATTAATAGCACTACTATCAATATTATTAATAACTAAAACATTTTCTATATATTCCATTATTATTATAATATTATTCTTTTATTTTTAAATGTTCATCAATTAAATATCTAATAGCAAGGGGAACATCGATAATTCTCATATAAATAGATTTTTCACCAATTGGAGTTATCGTTGAATCAACAATAATATTATAAATAATATTTGATCCATTTGTATATTTATATAAAATTAATAAAGGTCTATTTAAGAAATTTACAGTGGGTGCTTTATAAAATGTAGATGATAATAATAAATCTTCAGTATCACCTCTTACAACAGGTTCATTTTTATCATTAGCTCCATATTTACTTCTATGAATAGTAATAATATTAATATTTAATAACTTACACATCGCAATAATATAATAATCATTTGGAAACATAGGTTCAGTAAGATTTGAAATAATAGAATTAAACAATTCTTTATTTTCTTTTAAAGTATTATTGCTATAATATTTATCCCAAAAGATATTATAATTTGAATATTTTTTGCCAATTTCTTTATAAATAAGATTATTAAAATATGGATCATCAAATAATTCTTTTAATAAAGGTTTGATTGAAATTACATCCTTAGCACTAAAAATAATTTGAATGTCATTAATTGCGGCTAATTCTAAATCATTATAAGTTGTTGTTATATTTAATAATGATGCTAACCATAAATATAAATCCTTCAATGATTGTCGTGTATAATTGTCATTTTTGATATAAATCATATTACTCCATTTTGATTTTTTGTGCATAACCCATTTGCTATTTAGATTTGAAAAACTTCCAGTAAATAAATTTGGTAATATTTCCTCCTCAGATTTAGTATTAGTATTATATATATAATCTTTAGTTTCAAAATTAGAAAAAGTTGTATTTGGTGTTGATGGATGATAAATTAATAATTTAGCAGGTATTTCATTTTGAATAGCAACTTGCGAAAATAGGAATTGCTTTTTGTTCTCTTTTATTAGCGGATTTAAGAAATCATATTTATAATAAATAATGAAATCATTTAGAAACTTTTTAATATGTTTTTTAGATATGAATGGTATTTCTTCAAGAATAATGCGTAATTTATTTTTTTCTGGATTAGTTTCTAATTGTAATTCTTGAATTAATTTAATAATTCGTTCATTTTTATTCATAGATAATAATGAATTGAATTTTATATCAGAAATATTTAATAATTTCAGATAAATCATTAATTGTAATTGATACCATTTCTTATTTTTATTCTTATTGAAAAGTTGATATTTATATAAATCGTCAATAATTTGAGAATGAATAATATCATTTGTTAAGGGTAATTTTTTAATTATAAGATTATAATAATATTCAGTTTTAGTTGTATTATTTAAATCACCAAATTCATAAGTAATATTTAATGATTTACATTTATTAATAAATAAATTATAATCACTAATAATAATATTAATATCAATTGAATTTCCAATGATATCATCATAGAATAAAATTTCATTGATATCTAAATCAATGATGATACGATTTAAGAAACTAATACTAATTTTATTAGTTATAATAAAAAACCCTTCTTTAGTTATAAAATGTGTTATAGATAAATCATTATTAATAACAACTGCTGAAATTATGAATTTTTCTTTTATTTTTAAATTACTTGATTTTATCCATGTATTTAAGGAATATATATTATTAAAAAGACTATAATTTTCATTGAATGAATTTTTTAATAAGCTACATTCTTTAAATAATTTTTTTATATGTTTATATTCATTAAGATTGATTAATTTTTCACCATCAGATCCCTTTAATTTTAGTTCAATAGGTTCATAATAATGTTTTTCTTTCATAAGCATTAAAACTTGATTATTTAATTCCATAGAACCAATTAAATCTTCAAAACTTGTATAATATGGACATAATATTGATGTTGTTTCTCCTTGTTTTTCCCAGATAACAAGAAGTACATTATATAAAATACTGATTAAAGAATATAAGAAATATGAGGATTTACCAGCAGGATAATCATTAGAACGTAAATATTCAATAAATTTATTATAACTATTAAAAATACTTAATAAACGTGATAATTTGAAATTGACTTTATCAATATTTTTAATTTTGGTATTTAGATCAAATTTAATTAAATGTTCTTGTAATTCATCAGTCATTATTTTATTTTTTTCAGGAATTATAGGTAATCTGTCTATAAATGCTTTACAAACATTACCATTTTCTAAACTCATAAAAGTGATCAAATCTAATTTCTTGATGATATCATTAATAAAATGTTCTTTTGATTTAAAATTCAGTCCATATGCTATAGCATGAATTAAACTATCAGTCTGAGCATTTTTAATTTTCTTGGTTGTTTTGTGTATTATACCTTTACGAACTAAACATTTATCACTTTTATTCAACATTTTAGAACAAAGAGTAAATTTAACATTTGGAAATAATAATTCATGTAAGGACTGGGGAATAGCTCCAAATCTGCCAACTTCAATTGGTGAAGTATTAACCAAATAATTTTCATCTTTATTAATTATAATTTCAGGTATTTTATTATCATTATAATATTTACATTTATTCAATTCTTCTGGTTTGGGAGGTTTTTTAAAACAACATGGAACACAAATATTATTTTCATCAGGTTTTATTAATTTAACAAATCTTTCTTTATTTGGATCATTATCAAAATACATATTCATAGGTTCTTCATTTTCAATTGGACATTTAGCATTTATATCATTTGGATTTAAAGGCACTTTAGATTGTGGACACCAACGACGGGGACAAGTATAAACATTTTTAATATCAGGTTTACTGCCATAAATTAATTCATTATCAAAATGATAATTTCCATCTTTTTTAAGAATATTTTTATATTCTTGGGTGAATACAATAGGTTGATTAACAGCTTGACATTTATTTCTGGCATAATTATTTTGAAATAGATCTTTATCAGCTTTCTGTAGGAGATTAATAAAATAGCTATGTTTTTCTTTACCTAAAGCACCACCACTTTTAGAGGAAGTTTCAGAACTTGAAGAAAATGAAAGTTTACCCAAATTGCTTTCTTCCTCTTCAATTGATGAAGATGAGGAAGAAGATTTGGCAACAATAGTTTTTTTAGAAGGTTGAATTTTAGTTTTTTGAACAGATGAAGCAATAATTTTAGAAAGCCAATAGATAATATTTTCAAGTTCTTTTTTATTAGGAATATTGATTATATTAATTAAAAATCCATTTTTATATAATTCGATAATTACAATAGTATTAATTTTATTCATATTTTCTTGTTGTTTAATATTTTGTTGTTCCATTTCATAAATGAGTTCTTGTTCTTCTTTTAATAATTGTTTAGCTTCTGAATTTGATAAATTATTTAAAATTATGAGTTGATTAATAATGTCATCTTCTTCTAATCCTAAATATAGACAATTTTTAACATACATATGAGCATCAAAGCCCTGTTTATTATAATTGGACGATCTTTTATAAATAAGATTAATAGTTTCTTTATTAGATTTGAGAATATCAAAAATATCAATATATTCACTAATTCTTTTTTTTAGATATTGAATGGAAACATTTTCAATTTCAAAAACGATATTAGCTTTGATACTTAATTCATTAAATAATAATTTATGATTTAGATAGCTAATACAATATTCAGTAATTTCTTTAATATTTTTATTTATTTCACTCCAATTAATATTTTTTCTCAAATTGATTGTATAACTTAATAAAATGGACATATCTTGATTTATAGTTAATTTGGCATATGTACCAGTTGTTAATATTGAATAACAATTTATACAATTAATAGTAGAAAGTTTTCTTATATCAGTCCAATTAATAAATTTCTCTCTAGTTAGTTTATTATATTTATGTAATTTATAGATAATTTTATAATTATCGTTGATCCATTGAATAAATTGAATAGTATCATTAGTATTTAATTTTTCAAATAATTCAACTAATTCATAAAATTTTGTTAATTTAGAACTTAATTCATATTTATGAATATTAACAGTTGTATCAATAATAGGTTTAGTATCAACAATTTCTAAATTTTTTAATAAATTTTCTTTACTTATTAATTGTGATAATGGAGGATATGATTTATCAGTAAAATAATAAGGATTATTAGCTAAATCAGGAAAATCTTTTTCAAAAATGATATTAATACTACTATATGAAAATAGACCAATATTATAATTATAGATGACAGGTTCTTTTAATTGTTTGCTTTTCAAATTTTTAGCTTCAAGAGGGTTAGGTGAATATCCGTCCCATTTAATATCATTAAAATTAAAAAGAATAGAAATATTACCTTTCCAAACATAAAATCTATTAGTATTTTGAATAGTTTTTGCTATTTTAACAATAGCATTTTCAATATTATCATCTTCATAAACATCAATATCATATCTTTTAAAATTATTATAATCTGTCCAATTATTTATTATAATTTTTTTGTATAAATTCATTATCTATATTTATAAGTGTTAATATTTTTTTCATTTGATAAAATAGAATTATTTATAATATGAGTTCTTCAACTACCAAATCAGATTATGAAAAATTAAGAGATGAATTAGATAAAGCTAATAAATATCTCAAAAAAAAGGAAGATAAAGACAAGAACGAAGATAAAAAAGAGCCAACAGAAATGGAAAAAATACAAAAAACAATTAAATGGACAATTATAACAATTTTAATATTAATTTCTGTAATTATTTTAATTATAATTATTTATAATGTATTTTTTAGAAGATCTACCGTGACTACTTATAATTATCATCAACAACAATTGCCACCAATACAAAAACCTGTATATAGACCTCAACCTCAACCACAACCATTACCTATATATAGACCTCCACAACCTCAACCACAACCACAACCATTACCACCAATACCACAACAAGCTATATATAGACCTCCACAACCTCAACCACAACCATTACCACAAATTCAAGAACCTATTTATAAACCTCCTCCTCCCCCACCGCCAAAACCTCAAGAAGTATTTAGCACAACAGATTATAATAATGATAGCATTTTTACTATAGATAGTACAACGAGTTCAAGTGATTGGATTAACCAAAACCCTAAAAAAATAAATGGAGGAAGAAGAAGAACTAGACGTTAATTTTTTTAATAGAACAATACATAGGCATAATATATTTGAAACATAAATATAATGAAATAAACATACCAATTAGAACAAATATGAAATATTTAAATGAATAATAAGCAATTATAAGTAATATAATTAAAATTATTAAATAATACATTTATTTTTATATAACAATTAATTTATTATGTCCTACTCTAATATCAGTATTAATTACAATTGGAATACCTAATTTTTGAATATTCTTACAAAAGGCAACATCTTCTGAACATAGATCACGAAGGATTTTACCATCATCAGTAATTATTTCTTGAAGATCAGCATTGAAATAAGGATAAGACATTTTACGGAGTACATCTCTAGTCATAGCAAAAAAGCCGAGACCAGTATAATTAACTGGCATAAATTTAAGTGATGTTTCAGTTTTCCATTGTGTTACTTCTTCTGGTGTAATGAATTTAAATGTTCCATTTTTAGAGAAATATTCAACATCCCAATCCTTAACAATGGCATAAGATGTAAGATTGCTCATACGATACATACCAGCTACAACAGGATGAATTTCAGTTGATTCAATTAGATCAACAATTTGTTGTGGAGTAAAGATAATATCACTATCAATTGTAACCCAAACATCAAAATCAAGATTATCAAATGGTTTTTGACTAATTCCTCGCATAACATCAAGTCCAAGAGTTTGCATACGAGCAAATGTTACATAAGAACTAACACCAGTACTTACAATGATATCATATTTCTTACTTTCCCAAAGAGCATTAATAGTAGCAGTCCAAGATAGAAGAAATTTTGATGAAAAATTATCTCCAGGAAGTCCAAAAACAATTTTCTTTTTTACTTCAGGTGGTTCAGCAACAGTTTTTATTTCTTCACCATTGCTACTTACAGAATATTTTTGCACATCACCACTAGTATTCTCCATTATATATATCTAAAAATCTATTTTTATTCCTTATATAATTTTTTAATTATAAAAAGGTAGAAACATATTATAAATCTTTTTTTAATTTTATAATATAAATAAATGTTTATAAATAATTATTATGATATAGAATTAAATGATACTGATAATTTAGCAACTGTATCATCAAAAATTACTGTAAAACTCAAACCACATCAATTAACAGCATTAAATAAAGCAATAGAAATGGAAAAGAATGGTATAATTAGATATAAATTTAAAAATAATGAATTATTATATTCATTTATACCACAAATTTATTTACATGAAGATAATAATATAATAGAAGTCTCTAGTAATGTAGGTATTTTTGGAGATATTGTTGGATATGGAAAAACCTTAATAGCATTAGCATTAATAGCATCAAATAATGATATATATATAAATAGACGAATAGTTGAAACTTATAATAATAATAAGAATTATAATTATTTTACAGTTTCAACAAATAATCATTTAATAAATAATAAGATAATTAGAGCAACATTAGTTATAGTTCCACGAGGTCCTGTTTATATTCAATGGCAGAAAATGATAAATACAAATACAACATTAAAAGTTTTGTATATTGATAATTATTCATATATAAGAAATTATTTACCTAAATATGATGGAACAAATGAAGATGATATCATTAATTTTTTTAATAATTATGATTTAATTTTAATTAAAAATACAACATTAAAATTATTATTTGATAATTATAATAATATTATAAATAAATGGTTAAGAATAATAATTGATGAGGCACATGACATTATAAATAAATTGCGAGTTAATATTCATTATCAATATATGTGGATGATTTCAGCAACTTATGATAAATTATTTGATAAAATAAAACATTCAACAACATCATTAATAGTTGGAAAAGATATGTTTAATAATAGTGATTATAATAATTTAATCATTGTGAGAAATAATTATAATTATATTAAAAGTAGTTTTATATTACCTGAACCAATAGAGAAATTTCATATATGTAAATTATCTAATAATATTAATGTTATTAAAACATTCATATCAAATAATGTTTTAGATAAAATTAATGCTAATGATATTGCTGGAGCTATAAAGGAGTTAGGGGGTAAAAATGAAACAGAAGAGGATATAATAGAATTAGTATCAAGAGAAATGAAAAGGGAACTTCATAATAAAGAATTGGAACGAAATTATATAAATACATTAGATATAACGAATGATGATAAAACAATAAAATTAAAAAAAATTAATTTAGAAATTCAAACTTGTGAGGAGAAAATAAATGATTTAACAAATAGAATAACATCAAAAACATGTTCAATATGTATGGAATTAATAATTAATCCTATTTTAATAGAATGTACGCATATATTTTGTGGTAGTTGTTTATTAACTTGGTTAAAAACGAATAAGAATTGTCCATGTTGTAGAAATAATATTAATAGTATTGATAAATTAACAGCAATAGTTAATACTAATAATAAAATAGAAAAAGAAGAGATTTTAAGTAAAGAGGATACATTATTAAAAATAATTAATTCAAAACCAAATGGAAAATTTTTAATTTTTAGCAAAAATGAAAATAGTTTTGATAAAATAAAAGAAATTTTAATGAATTATAAATATGATATGTTAAAAGGTAATACATCTCATATGATAAATATTTTGAATAAATTTAAAAATGGTGAAATTAATATAATCTTTTTAAATACTCAATATGCTGGAAGTGGTATAGACATTAGTGATGCAACAGATATCATAATATTTCATAAAATGGGAAGTGATAAAGAACAAGCAATAGGAAGAGCTCAAAGAGTTGGTAGAACAACTGAATTATATATACATAATTTATGTTATGAACATGAATTATAAATTATTTTTATATTTATTATCAATAGAATATAATAATAAATGAGTTGCTGTTCTGGAAATTATCCCACTAAACAATGCCCTTTAAGAATGTCTGATGGTCGTTCTTTTACTGATTATTCACCACGATGTAATTTTAATACATATATTAATAATAAATTAGCACAAAATAATATGATTAAATCAAGTTATGAAATGAGATTATATTTACAGAAAAATTATGATAGTTTTATTGAAGAAGAACGAAAAAAGGCAATTGATAATATATATCCATGTGGAGAATGTGGAATAGGTGATTTAATAAATGATAAAAATAAAGAACTAGGAAATAAATATATAATTAATTGTGATGGTGTAAGTTGTTATAAAACATTAGCCAATCCAGAAGGATTAGGAACAACTAAATTTTTTTAAAACATAATAATAGATAATTATTTATAAATAATGGAAACCAGAAATAATGAATATATTCAATGTGCTGTATATAACTTAGAAAATAATAAAATAAAGATAGTTGGACATGTTAAAAATCCTATTAATTATAAAAAAATGGCTATTATGGCTCCTAATCCAATTGATACTATAACATCTTTTTCAGGTAAAGGGCTTCCTTTTCCTTGTGAAATGATAGCATTTGAAAATACACCAAATTTTCAATTAATACCAACTACTGGTGCAATTGATGTAGATTTTTTATATCCAAATAGTTATTATACTCCAGATGGATATACTAAAATTAAATCTCCAATAATTATTAGTTTGGATAATAAAAAAATAATAATTGAATTGCCTGACAAATGTCCCTTAAAAACTCTTCGTGATCGTTCAAGAGGTGATCCAAATTTTTATGGAGTACGTGAATATATATTACCTATAGGAACAGCTGAAGAAGTTATGAATAATTATGCTTATGCTAAAGTTAATTATAATATTGCTTAACTTCTTATTTATCATTATTTAGAAGTTTAACAGCAATTTTATTTAGTTTTCGCAATTCATGTGAAATAGATCCTAGATGTGTTGAAATATTTTCTCCATCTTTATCTACAAAAAAACTCTTTAACATTTCAAATTGAATGATTGTTGAATCAAATTCATTATTATCATCGTCCTCTTCTTCTTCCTCTTCTTCTTCTTCTTCCTCTTCTTCTTCCTCTTCTTCTTCCTCTTCCTCTTCCTCTTCTTCTTCCTCTTCTTCATCATCTTCATCGTCTTCATCATCAGCAGTTTTTTTTTCTTTAATTACAACAGATTCATTTGTAGTTTCTTCATCAGAACATACGCTATTTTCATCATCTTTTTTAAGCATTTGGGATTTTGTATATTTAACATTTATAAAATAATTCTTATATAAATTTAAGGTATGAATTTAATAAGAATATTTGGATTTTTTATTGGATTATTAATAGCATTAATATTAATATCATATTTAAAAATTAATGAACCTTTCACAGATATATCATCAATATTATCTACACCAAAAATTAAGGCATTAATAGAAACAACAACATCTGTACCTATAATTAATGATAATGATGATTCAATTATACCATATAAAGGTTATAAATTTATGTGTATAAATACTTATAATGATACAACTAAAATTTCAATGACAGATGGTAAATGGTATGATATAGATACAGATGATTTATATTTCAAATTTGAAAAATTAATATCATTAGATAAAAATTATATTAATAAAAAAATTGGTTCAGTTGGTGCTAATATAAATACAATACAATTGAATGGTCCTGAAAGTTTTTATTTTGCTAATAATAATGAAAATTATGAGGTTAAAGAATTTACAATGTTTATGACAATAAAAATTATATCAACATTAAACAATAATAATATTTTATTTGAACTTACTGGAAATACTACAACTATTGATAAATTGATACCTAAATATACAACAAGTATAATAAATATAAATTTTATTAATAATCAAAATAATAAATATGATATTGTTTTATTAATTGGTGATAATATTTATAAAGGATTGGCAAATGATATTGATAAAGATATTGTTGAAAATTCAAATTATTTAATAGTGGGTTTATATTATAAAAAGGATAAAATAGGCCTTATATTTAATAATAAAATTTATGAATATGAAAATATTACTAAATATGAAATAACATTAGGATCTACCCCTATTATTATAAATAAATTTGGGTCTTTTAATATGCACCTCTATAATTTTATTTATTATAAAACATTATTTGATTTTCAATATTATGATTATTTTGTGAGATATAATAATTATTATTTATCTGGACTACATAATAAAGCATGTATAGAAACTAAAACCCTTGAAAAAGAAAAACCTAAAATAAGTGATGAATTTGAAAAGATAATATTACCTGAATTTAAATATCCTATGTTGGAGAAATATTATACAAATTATAAAAAAAATTTTTTTGAATTATTTAAATCTGATAATATTAATCCTGATGATACTTATATTAAAAAAGATATTGAATATATCAATAATATAAAATAATTCGTTTATTTAACAGATATAAACATATATATTTTTTAGTAAGTATGACTGAATATTTAGAATTTCCAAATAATAAACAACAATTGACAGATACTAATTTATTATTTAATAAAACTAAAATCAGTCCAGAAATCGCTTCTATGTCTTCTATGTCATCTATGTCAAGTGCTTCTAGTATACGTTCTAATCCAAAAAAACATTCAAAACCCCAACAATTTATAGAACAAGATACCCTTATTCAACAACCAAAAAAATTAATTAATCCAAATACACCATCTAAAAAAATAGTCCGTCATAATTATGATGATGATAATGATGATGATGATGATGATAATGATGATGATGGTGATGGTGATGATGATGGTGATGATGATGGTGATGATGATGATGATGGTGATGATGATGATGATGATTCTAAAAGTAGTTGTAGTGATGATGAAGATGAAGAAAATACAACTACAAAGAAATCAATAAACCCATATAAAGATGAATTAAATGAAAAGAAGGAAATATTATATCAATTAAATAGATTACAGGCGAAAGGAACTAAAATTCCTACATCATTTACATTAAATTCAAATTTGGAAGATATGAGACAAGAATATAATAGGATTATAAGAGATCGGGATATTGATTCGAGTGTAAGATTTCAAAGAAAAATGCTTATGGCATTTGTAACTGGAACAGAATATTTAAATACAAGATATGATCCATTTATGATAAAATTAGATGGATGGTCAGAACAAGTTCATGAAAATATTGAGGATTTTGATGATATCTTTGAAGAACTTCATTTGAAATATAAGTCCAAAGGAAAAGCTATGCCACCAGAATTAAGATTATTTATAAGTTTGTCTGGTAGTGCTTTTATGTTTCATTTAACTTCTAAAATGTTTAAAGAAAGTACTATTCCAGGTGTTGAAGAGGTATTAAAGGCAAATCCAGAATTAATGAAACAATTCCAAAATGCCGCTGCTAAGCAATTTATTTATAATAATATTAGTGCTCCAAAACAGCAAACAATTGAACAACCAAAACAGCAAAATAATGGATTATTTGGTAATTCATCAGGTGGAGGATTATTTGGTATGGTCAATAATCTATTTAGTGGATTAAATAATAATAGACCAGAACCACCACTATTAAGACAACAACAACCTAAAGTTGTAGAACGAGATATAAATAATATTATAAACAGTGTTCATAATAAAATATCAATTAACCAACCAGATGAAGATACAAAAATAGAAACATTATCTGTAAGTGATGAAGAAATAACATCAATTATTGAAGATGCGACAGATATAAAAATATTGAAATCATCTACAAGAGGAAAAAAAAATAACAATAATAGAACTTTAACTATCTAACGGGATAATTTGCGAGTTCGTGCTAATTGTTTAGAGGTTTTATTAACATATTCATTTATAGTATCTATATCATGTTTAATACTTTTGGGAATTTTAGATATAGAATTGATTGGATCACGAATAACACCTTTTAAATCAGATGCACCATCTTCAACACTCTTAACGACATTAAAGATAACAGCGAAAATAACAACAATAATTATATTTAAAATGAAAAGAATAAATATTAAGATAAATTCAATTATAGAACCTATCATAATTATTTCACGTCTAATATCTTCAGAACATTTACATTTCTCACGAACTAAAGTGCGAGTATATTTGAATACTTCATATAGATAATAGATAAATACGAGTGCAAATATTAAATCAACAAATTTATTTATAATTACAACTGTTCCGCCTAAATTATTAAATATAGCTTCATCAGATACAATTCCAGTAAATATTAAATAAATTATAGCAAATATGGTGAAACCTTTGATAAAATTAATATTATTAGGTACATTACATCTACAACCTTTCTTTTCAAGACTAATTAAATAAGAGTATATTACAATTAATAATATAATAGTTATAGCAGAATATAACACTTTTGTTAAATATGATAATCCAAAACTAGCCATCTATTGTTTATTCTAATTAACTAAAATATTATTTTTATGAATAAAAATTATTTCTGTCTATTGGTTTTATATATTTCAATTTTAAATATTTAAATATGTCTTCTTCACTTTTTACCGATACTTTATTTCCTTGAAATCCATGTTCGCTTAATGATAAATTAAAATTTGTTTTTACATAATGTCTCAATCCAATATTAAATATATTGGAACCTGTGAAATATAATAATGAATAATAATATTCTTCAGGGGGA
>Ga0315906_10007336_pt1 | contig 13431 bp, 11 predicted proteins | sample LakEriMetagenome_4_FD_203526 | JGI IMG/M metagenome (GOLD analysis project Ga0315906, IMG submission 203526) | Freshwater fungal communities from buoy surface, Lake Erie, Ohio, United States - Buoy 2 MA122 | ecosystem: Environmental > Aquatic > Freshwater > Lake > Lake biofilm | place: USA...
GAACGCGAGAGGGCAAGCAACCAGGCACCATTGTCTTCTGCGTAGTCACCGGCCAGTCTCGCCAAAGCGCGATCTGGACTGATGGTGCGAAAACTCCAGAACGCGGCTGTCAACAAAAGAGAAGGGAGTGCAAGGTGTCGGGCGGCAGGAGACGCCGAAGTGTCGCGCAAGAGCAGTGTGTAGAGACCAACAACAATCACAACAAGAAAAGCAAGTATGGAAGGTTCCGACAGATTGAAGCTTGGTGTGAGTCGTGACAAACCAAAAACCACAATCCCACCGACTCCGAAAGATCCCGCCAAAGCCCGAGCAAAACATACGCCTCCCGGGAGAGAAATCAGCCCCACGAGCAAGCCGAGACTGCCGGCAAAGACCGACAGAGCCCCTGAAGCACCCAGGATGACTGAGACACACAGGGCTAGGGCTGCGGTTCCAAGAGCATCGGGCAGCCGCGTATTCAGGCCCATACCCATGGGCGACACAATAGATGAGATCTCGTGTCGCGATGCGGTAGCCGCTACCGTCAGAGGGTATGTCCGTGTTTGTCCATGCCACTGTTGATCTTGATGAACGAGCCGAAGTATCTGCCGGGTGCAAGATATGGCACTACTCGCAAATTCGTGAGTTTTCTCGACTCGGCGAAGGTTGCATCATTGGACGAAATGCCTACATCGGCGCTGGAGTCGTTCTCGGCCGCAACTGCAAGGTCCAGAACCATGCCCTGGTGTACGAGCCGGCTGTCCTGGAGGATGGTGTCTTTATTGGACCTGCAGCCGTACTCACCAATGACGAGTTTCCCCGAGCGGTCAATCCCGATCTGACCATAAAGAGTGCAGAAGAGTGGAAACCCGTCGGAGTGACCGTTCGAGAAGGCGCCTCGGTCGGCGCACGAGCCGTATGTGTGGCGCCGCTGGTGATTGGGCGTTGGTCTACTGTCGCCGCAGGGGCAGTTGTGACGAGAGACGTACCTGATTTTGCCCTTGTAGCGGGTGTTCCCGCCAGACGAATCGGCTGGATGGGTCGCCAGGGCCACAGGCTTGTCCAAACCGAAACGGGTAAGTTTAGGTGTCCAGTAGATGGCTCCTTGTACGAGGAAGTTGGAACCGACATGTTGAAGGAAATCGAGGCGAGATGATTCCCGCAGCCCAGCCGATAATCGGTGACGACGAACGAAACGCGGTTGACCGTGTGCTGAGATCGGGAATGTTGGCACAAGGTCCCGAAGTCAAGGCCTTTGAAGAAGAGTTCTCCGAAATCGTCGGTGGTCGTCATTGTGTCGCTGTCAACAGTGGCACGTCCGCTCTGCACATGGCTTTTGTTGCAACTGGTATTGGTCCTGGCGACGAAGTCATCGTGCCGTCATTCAGTTTTGCGGCAACTGCGAACTCGGTGTGCCTTGCCGGCGCAACTCCGGTCTTTGCTGACATTGAGCAGGATTACTTCAACTTGAGTCCTTCTGCTGTTGAAGCGGCGATTACGCCACGTACGAAGGCTGTTATGCCTGTCCATCTCTACGGTCACCCCGCTGCGATGATGGAGTTGGCCGAGATTTGCTCACGACACGGGTTACTACTTCTTGAGGACGCCGCCCAAGCGCACGCTGCATCGCTCAATGGCACTCCCGTTGGTGCATTTGGCGTTGCCGCGTCGTTTTCCTTCTACCCCACGAAGAACATGACTTCAGGAGAGGGTGGAATGGTGTCTACACCAGACGATACGACAGCACGAACACTTCGTTTACTTCGCAACCAAGGAATGGAACGTCGTTACGAGAACGAGGTGATTGGCTTCAATACTCGAATGACTGACATTCACGCTGCCATCGGCCGCGTGCAGTTGACGAAGCTGGGGGACTGGACCCGTTCTAGGCAGTCAAACGCCAGATTCCTGAGTGAGCACATCAAGGGAGTTGTTGTACCTCCGGTTGCTGTGGGGGCGGAGCACGTGTACCACCAGTACACCATCAGGATTGTCGATCTTGATCGTGACAGATTCTCGGAGGAATTGACCAGAAAGGGCGTTGGTAACGGTGTCTACTATCCCACCCCAATTCATCGCCTGCCATCGTTTGGCCAGCGCCTTGACCTGCCTGTTACGGAGGACGTTGCGCGACAATGTCTTTCTCTCCCAGTACATCCTTCATTGACCCCGCGAGATCTAGAGGTCATCGTCGATGCGGTCAACGAGACAGCAGCAGTGGGAGCATGAGGTGTTGAGGGCAGGACTTGTCGGGCTCGGGGTGATGGGGTCACATCACATGAGAATTCTGTCCCAATTGGATGGTGTTGAGTTCGTGGGGGTCCATGATCCCGCCCTTGCCGGGGAAACAACGGTGGTCGGAAAGAGGGTTTATGGTGACATCGAGAACTTGATTGAGGCAGGCCTTGACTACTGCATAATCGCCGCGCCAACAGCATTTCATCTCGATCTCGGCCTTGCATTGGCCGCGGCCGGCATTCATTGCCTCATCGAGAAGCCCGTCGCTCCAAATCATCACGATGCCCTACATCTCGTAGACGCCTTTGACAAGGCCGGGCTCATCGGTGGGGTGGGGCACATTGAACGCTTTAACCCCGCTCTACAGGCAATGAGGCAGAAGATCGAGGATGGGCTGCTGGGTGACATTCTCCAGATCAGCACCCGGCGCCAAGGACCATTCCCCGCTCGCATAGCTGACGTTGGAGTTGTAAAGGATCTTGCCACGCACGACATTGACCTCACGGCTTGGGTCGCACAGAGTCCGTACCGAAATGTTGATGCCCGCACAACACATCGAAGCGGACGAATTCACGAAGACATGGTTGTGGCAGTCGGAGAGCTAGAGAATGGCACAATTGTTAATCATGTTGTGAACTGGTTGTCCCCATTCAAAGAGCGGAACACCACAGTCATCGGGGACAAAGGCGCACTCGTGGCCGACACTCTCACCGCAGACCTCACCTTTTTCGAAAATGGGACTGTTCGAGGGGAATGGGACAGTATGCAAGCATTCCGTGGTGTTGCAGAGGGAGACGTCACCCGATTCGCCCTCAAGAAGATCGAGCCACTTCTCACCGAGCACCTTGCGTTCAGGGACGCAGTCATGACTAATGATCAGTCCGGGATTGTCACTCTGCGAGAAGGACTTGCTGCAGTTCGAATCGCAGACAACATGATTTCTCAATGAGGTCAGTTCTCGGTCTCGTAAGACTGGGACGGTCTGTCCTGTCAAGGCGGGGTCGACGGGCACTTTCGTGGTTCGTAGTGGCTCAGGTGCTGCTCGCGATTCTTGACACCGTTGCCCTCTACCTCATCTCAACGATCTTTGCCAGCGGCGGTGACACCAGATCCATAAGGGTCGAGGCGGGCGCCACAACGATCGTGATTGTCGTAGGGTTATTCACGTTTCGTTCTATCCTCTCCACTCTCTCAACCTGGCACACGATGCAGGTGCTTTCCCGGGAGGAAGTCTCAATAGGGCAACAGAACTTCCTCGCGTTCCTCAACAGTCCTAACGTCATCGCCCGCGGATTCGAGCTGAACGACCTGTTCAACGTGGTTGACCGAGGACCTGGTGCCATGGTCTCAGGCGTTGTTCTGAGCTTTTACTCGATTCTCGCAGAGGCTCTTGCCGGATTGCTCATCTTGGCGACGCTCATATATCTGCAGCCGATTACGGCACTTACAACTGCCTTGTTCTTTGTCGTAGTCGCCGTGATTCAGCACAGAATGATTTCCCATCGAAGCACTTCAGCGGGGCAGACTGTTGTCACTGCAACGCAGACGGTCTACGACTCACTTGCGGACGCCTACATGATGGGGAAAGTCTTGTCCGTGATGCCATCAGAAAGTCTCCCCACGTTCATGCAGAGTGCGAAGCAATCACTTGCCAGTGCGCGAACAAGATCTTCGTTCTTGTCAGTTCTTCCACGATATTTCATGGAACTTGTCCTCGCATTCGGGCTGGCAATTGTCACCCTCACGACCTATCTCACTGGTGGTGAAGCCGAAGCTGTGCAGAGCATAACTGTCTTTGCAGCAGCAGGATTCCGTCTCCTGCCGATGGTGAACCGTATCCAAAGTCTCATTCTGTTGGTGCTGACAACCGCCCCTAGCGCCTCCTTGGTCACACATGATGAACTTGGGCGTGCATATACCCTGGCATCAGAGCCTCTCGATGCCGAGAATGTCATTGAGTATGAGAACGTTCACTTCTCGTACCCTGGGACTGGTATCCAGGCTCTCACTGGTGTGACTCTCTCCCTCAAGCGTGGACTGCAGTATGCCCTCATCGGTCCCTCCGGCGCAGGAAAGACGACACTCGTAGATCTTGGCCTTGGGCTTCTTCAACCGACGTCAGGTCAGGTGAGGATTGCTACTGAGTCCCAAGTTGGTTACGTTCCGCAGGACACGCACGTGGCAAAGCTCACTCTCGACCAAAACATCGCAATGGAATGGGCCGACGGAAGCATCTCGCGAGACGAGCTAGAGCGAACAATCAAGGAGACCGAACTGACAGCAGTGCAGACACAGCGCGCTGAAAGCGGGCACCTCGGAATGACCAGTCTGTCCGGCGGTCAAAAACAGCGCGTGGGCCTCGCGCGGGCGTTCTATCGTTCCCCGAGTCTTCTTTTCCTTGATGAAGTGACGAGTGCCCTCGACGCCGAGACTGAGAACCTCGTGATGCGATCAGTTCATCAACTGAAGGGTGATGCCACGGTCGTCATTGTTGCGCATCGTTTAAGCACCGTACGCTACGCAGACCAGGTTATTTACGTTGACAACGGAACTGTAGCTGGAATCGGGCGGTTCGATGAGCTCCGGGCACAACTCCCCCAATTGCAACGGCAGATTGAACTCGGCTCACTCGGGCTAAGCGATTAGCCAAGAGGTTTCTCTATCTCGGACATCTGCAAGGAATGCTTCTCGATCGATGATCTGATCACTTCGAGGTTTGAGCGGGTCCAAGCAATTGTGCTTTCGAGGCCAGTCTGGAGGTCGACGGAAGCCGAAAACCCGAGTTCTTGCGATGATTTTTCCGTGGAGCCGAACCTACGGCCAGAGTTGTCCCAGTTCCTCGCGGGCTGGATGACCAGTTCGGACTTGCTCTTGGTTAGCTCGATGATGGTTTCGGCCAGCTGCTTGATAGTGGTTTCTACCCCCGAGGCAATGTTGTACGCCTCACCAGACTTTCCAGTGAGCGCGCACGCCACTAATCCCCGGCAGATGTCCTCCACAAAAATGAAGTCCCGTGAGACCAAGCCACCGTTGTCAAGCCCCAGAATTTCATTGTGGAGAGCCTTCCATATGAACGTTGGGGTGACGTTCCGCCACACAGTTGCATACGTACCCCGCCATCTCCCTGCACCGAGAATCTCCCCTGGGCCATAAACATTTTGGAAGCGTGCTTTGACGAACGGCATCCCATACCGGGTGAAGTAGTAGTTTCCATACATCTCGCCGACGAGTTTTGAGATTGAGTAGGGACTGTCGTGGAATAAGGAAACAGGGGCGTCCTCTGGAGTCGCCGCTGGAGCGTCGTAAGTTTTCTCTGCGACGGCACATCCTGCTGCTGAGTACACAACCTTGACTAGGTTCGATCTTTTGCTAAGAGCATCGAAGAGCATCAGCGACGTGAGTGTGTTGTTGTCGTGGTCAGCTATTGGGTCATGGATAGAAGACTGATTCCCGTGGTAGCACGCGAGATGCCAGGCATAGTCCAGATCTCCGGGCAGTTGTGCAATTACACGAGCATCAGCGACAGAACCATTAATTAGGTTGATGCGATCATCGTTCGGAATGTTGATTCTCTCTGACGAAAGGAAATTGTCAACTATGGTCACTTTCTGGGGCCCCATTCGTAGGAGCATGCGGATGAGATTGCTGCCGACAAATCCCGCGCCACCAACGACGAGCAGTGACTTGCCGGCAAATGATTTATCGGTGCTCATTTCTTCTCCAATAAGTGGCTGTAGATATCAGTGACGCCGTTGTCGTCATACCAACGAAGCACGCGCACGAGGGTCTCATCAAAACTGACCCGCGCACGCCACCCGAAGACAGACTCGGTGAGTGATGGATCCAGCACTACGGCAGCTACATCATCAGCACTTGGCTCGTTGACGGCCTGTGGCTTGGTATCGGGACGACCGAGATACGAAGCCACCGTCTCAAAAATCTCCTGGATGGTGTGGCCTTCACCGGTCGAAACATTGAATGTTCCCCGGGCTGAATCTTCCAACACGGCGTCTAGGAGCGAAAGAAAGTCGCTCATGTCCAGAAAGTCCCGCACGGTGGTCGAGACTGAGCACCCCTCCCCCGCTTTCAGTCTCTTGTAAAAAGTCGGTATGGGCCCGATTGCAAGGCGCGGTCCCGTCACATTTGCGAGCCTGAGCGACACCCACGGTACTGAGGAGGTTTGGACGTAGTCTTCCCCTGCTGACTTAGAGATTCCATAACTGGTGAAGGGCCGCTTCGGATGTTCCACGGGAATCGGCACTTTCGAAGGGCGGCCGTAGCAGAGAGCCGTCTGAAAATTCACCAGGCGTGAAGCACCGGAGAGCTCAGTTGCCCGCACAACATTGATGGTTCCAATCACATTGACGCTTGCATCGCGAACCCAGTCGTTCGGATCCTTATACGAGGCCGCACTATGAATCACATGAGTCGGTCCGAAGCGAGAGAACTCTGCATTGAGAAACTCTTCGTCTTCCACACTGCCTTCGACGATCCTCAAATTATCTCGAGGTAGAAGAGCTGCCGCTTTTCCGGTAGCAAAGTTGTCAATGACGAGAATACTCTCGCACCGATCACCGAGATGTTCAATGATGTTTGATCCAAGAGAACCGGCACCACCGGTGATGAGAAGCCTCATCACGAGTTGGACTTCAGGTGAGTGAAGCCACCAGTCACCCCGAATTCTTGGTAGTACTTCACGGCCGTCCACGCCGTGACCTCGAGAGGCGTGAACTCGATCGGCCCAAAGTCGGCGATGGTCCTGGAAGGGTCAAGGAGAATTGAAGGCGCATCATCCGGACTGAGCTCCCGACGATCCGGCTCCGGGTAATCATCAATCCCCATCGCCTTTACGACGGCATCATAGAGCTCAATGATTGGCACATCCCCCCCGCTTGAGAAATGGTAGGGACCATGGCCTATACCCGTTGTGGCGGTCATCACAGTCTTCACAAGGTCTCCGACGTAGACGAAATCGCGGCGGGCTGGTGTCACGAAGCACTTCTTTCCTTCGCTAAGTCGTTGATAGAAGATTGGAAGAGGACCAGAGACGTTGCGCGGTCCAATGACGTTTGCCAACCGGAAAGTCACATAATCCAAGCCCGAGAGGACCAGATAGTCCTCCGCGGCGCCCTTTGAGATCGAATAGCTCGAGTTGTCGACACGCCGCGGATGTGTGAGCGTCACGGGGTTTTCTTGTGGCTTCACACCATAGATCAGAGCGGTCTGGAAATAGATGAACCTGCCCGCGCCGTTCGCCTTCGATGCTTCAATGAGATTGACCATTCCTCGGATGTTCGTGTCCACGTCGGTGTGCCAGTCATCTGGATCCTTGTATGCAGCCGCTGTATGGACCACGACATCGGGTCGGAAATCTCTGAATACTCGAGCAACGAGATCTCTGTCGCCAATTGACCCTTCCACGAAGCGATAGCGACTGTCACGAGCAACGTGAACTTGCCTTCCGGTTGCAAAGTTGTCGATTCCGACAACATCATCACCGCGCGCTATTGCCTCATCTACAACGTGCGAACCGACCTGACCGGCGGCTCCTGTTACAAGAATTCTCACGCGTCAAACTCTAACTCATGGAGAGATGAGAGCCCTGAATTGGCCCGCCTTGTCGTGGAACTCCTGCTGCCACAACTCAAGACTCATGAGCCCCCAGCTCTTCCGCGAGAATCTTCCGCTGCTCCCGAAGTTCTGCAGTACCGCGTCAGCGTTCACAAAGTCCCGGTGGGCGCTCTTGGTGTTATGGAAGATCTCGGTCACGAATGAGGCCAGCTCCCCTGCCATCCATTCCTTCATCGGCACGGGAAAGCCCATCTTGTCACGTCGGCTCAAGACCGGCTCCGGAATCGAGTCGGCGAATGCCACCTTCAGAAGATGCTTTAGTTGACCACCTGGGAACTTCACATCAGCAGGAACGGTCGCTGCGAACTCGACGAGCGGATGGTCAATAAGTGGAACTCTGCTCTCCAAACCATGCGCCATGCTCATTCTGTCCTCGACATGGAGAAGCGCAGGGAGAAGAGTTTTAAACTCGAAATGAGTCATTCGGTCGAAATATGCCTCTTTAGCCACATTGGATCGATTGTTGAAGATGGCCAAGAACTTGTCCTTCACACCGGCCATGTCGAGAGCTGCCCACTCCACCTCATCCTTCATATCTGTAGAACGGTCAATCAATCTGAAGAATCGTTCATCGAGGGCGCCGAAGAGTCCCTCTCTCCAGAACTCCTGCAGCAATGGCTTGTACTCCCGGAGCAGACCTAGATTGGGGATGATCGACTCGATAGTCACCACAAAATTGCCGTTCTTGTAGGTTCCGTCAATGGCAGCCTTTAGGCATTGCTCTAGATAGGCAATGAGATACCTCGCATAACCTCCAAAAATTTCGTCTCCACCTTGCCCACCGAGGACCACTTTCAGGTGATCAGACGCATGGCGAGAGACCATGTACTGAGGAAATGATCCGGGCCCCGCTACCGGATAGTCCAGGTGATAAATGACGTTGCTCAGATGCTGCTGAAAGTCGTCTGCAGTTATGTCCTTTATGTGCAACTGGCCCTGCATCATCTCACAGGCACTTGATGCATACTCACTTTCGTCGTAACCGGGATATTCGGTAAATCGTCCGTGGAAGCCCTTCATTCCGGGACCTTGGTGACGCGAGGCGAGGACGCCCACGAGGCTTGAATCGATCCCGCCTGACACATAGGACCCGACCTCAACGTCGCTCCGAAGGTGTAGATCAATAGAATCATCGACTAGGGAGCGCGTCCTCTCTACAAAATGCCGCTCATGGTGGTTGAAGTCCACATCAAACTGGACATCCCAGTAGCGCTCTATGGAGAGCGCACCATTTTCGATTACAAGGTTGTGCGCAGGAAGAAGTTGCTTGACACCCTTGAAGAGGGTCTGCTCTCCGATGGTGTACTGAAATGTCAGGTACTCTGCGAGAGCGTCCGAGTCTGTGGAAACTGACGGAAGAATCGGAAGAAGCGCCTTCGCCTCTGATGCAAAGTAGAGAACACCGTCAACAACCGTGTAATAGAGAGGTTTGATGCCGAATCGGTCACGTGATAGGAGCAATCTCTGCCTCCTGCCATCCCAGAGCGCAAATGCGAACATTCCCCGGAGCGCTGTCGGCGCACTCACTCCTAGTCCGTCGTAGGCAGCCAATATCGTCTCTGTGTCGGAGGTGGTGCGGAATCCGTATGATCCGAACTCCGTACGGAGTTCCCTGTAGTTGTAGACCTCACCGTTGAAGGCGACAACCCTGTCCAAGGGTCCATGCATCGGCTGTGATGCCGAGTTACTGAGATCAATAATCGCTAGGCGACGATGAACCAATCCGACAGTCATTTCGTCGTTGGTCCAACTTCCGTCGCCATCGGGACCTCGATGCGAAATCAATTCCCCCATCACTTCGAGTATGCGGGAAGCATTGGGTAGATTTCTGCCGCTCAGAGAGACGAAGCCCGCGATTCCACACATCTGTTTTCCTGTCGGTAGTCGATACGCCTCAGTCTAGGTCTCTGCGAGAAACCTCATCGCTGGCGACCATGGAAGCGTCATTGACTCGACTATGAGCCTCTCCTTTCTGAAGGAGTTGATCCAATGGCCGACTGCAGCGATATCAGGGCTCTTTCCCGTGGCGAACGACGCGATGACCCCTCGACGCGCTGCTGCCTTGACTTGTTCGACTGCCGACGGCTCCATCGACCCGAACAACGGTTCATCCGCATCGATGACGTGCGGCGCACCTTCATCGGGCGAAATCTCCACACCCATCGTTGTCTTCACGAGATTCACGACAAAACGCTCGTAAGTGTGCCGCCCGGATTCAATGAGGGATTCTTCTGCGTTCCTCACGATCTCTTCACAGCGGTTATGGTCCTTCATGGCCTCGAACACCTCATCCAGGTTGCTCAGACCGGGATCGAGGGGAATGTAGTCACGCCATGGCTCGAAATCATCGAAATAGTGGGCACGCTCGAGAATCTGGCACACACCCATCGCTGCACATTCGAACAGTCTCGGGCTGATTGCAGTGAAGTCACCCTGGGGTAATTCATCGGTCCTTAGTCGCCGGGCGAGGGTCTCGTAAGTGATTGACGGCCGCCTCAACTGCAGTTGATTGACACGCGCCGCGAGGCGACCGTATGGATCGGCAATTGATGCACCTCCGAGGCGACCAACGGTGAAGCGGATGTCGCCGAGGAATCTCCACCAGTCCGTACCAACGAGAACATCTGCATCCTTCGTCGAGACATCGCACTTGAACCCGTTCTCCCGTGCGAAGTCCGCGAAGCGCAGGGCGAGCTCTCCCTTGCGCTGGGCCGCAGGGCCCAACTGCGGCGGAAGATGTCTCACTCGCTGTCCGAGGTCGATTGTCCTCTCCCTGAAAGGTCTCCTGAGAGTCGTATAGGGAACAGCCGTCGAAGACTCCCAGTACCCAGTGAACGCCTCGTGGAACTCCACTCCGGTGGAAATCGACTGTGGGTAGAGCATCTCGAGATCCCTCGTCAGTGGACTAAAGACAAAGTCAATTCCATTTTCCACACAGAATTGATCAAGCAGAGCGCACGAGCTGTAGTCGTCCTGGGGCATGACAACCTTTACTCGCGATCTATGGAGAAGCGGAGCAATCCGATTGACAATGTCACTCCAGAAAGGGACGTTCCTCAGAGCGACTAGCTCGTACGTGATGACCGCAAGGTCGAATTCGCTACCGTCAATCGCATTATCGATGAGGCCCAGACCATTAACGTATGTGACATCGCAGCCGTGCAAATGGCGGGCGAAACTGAGCGTGTGCTGAAATGTCGTCAGCCTCGAGTCGAACCTGAGCCCATGAATTACTAGAATCTTCATCTTCCCGGCCGAGTCAATTCACCCATTATGAGAGCGCGCATGGCGAAGTAGACGCGCGGAAACTTCCTGACAATGCGGTACACAAAAAAGGTGAAGGACCATGGAATCCAGCCAAGAGCCAGAGCTCGCAACCGCCGAAACAATGAGAACCCCGCGCGGGCAAGTATCGATCCCACAGCCGACATCACAAATTGCGACACTAGTACAAGGGCATCAAGGCGTGTGGGAAGATTGAGTATGGACGACGAACCGGTTAGCGACAAAAACTCCAAATTCTGGGACGAAATGTGTGGGACCAACATTGCACGGGAACTCGGAATATCTGACTCCGAGCCGCCATCACTAGAACGATTTGACAGCTGGTTTCTCTCGTTCTATCCCTACCTGAATATCCATCTGGCACCAGTCATCGAGCGTTCGGGCCGGGTGCTTGAAATTGGGCTCGGGTACGGCACCGTTGGTAGCTACTTGATGAACAAAGGATTGCAGTACACGGGATTAGACATTGCAGAGGGGCCAGTTGAGCTAATGAACCTTCGGGGCAATCATCTGGGCAAAGCCATCCCCGTCGCCGTCGTAGGCGATGTACTCTCCATGACAATGTTTTCCGAAGACACATTTGATTCAGTTGTAGCGATCGGTTCGCTTCATCACACTGGGGACTTTGATCGCGCGATAGCGGAAGTGGCTCGTGTTGCAAAGCCCGGGGCAACTGTCATCGGCATGGTGTACTCACTCTTCTCGCTGAGGAACTGGATCAAGCGTCCGACGCTGATGGTTCGGGAACTACGCAACAACAGAGGGCCCGGTGGATCGAGGATACGGGCAGATGAGCATCTGCGATGGATGTCCGATCACAACTCGTCGGGTGATGCGGCGCCGGCCACAGAGTATTTCAGTCGCCGTGCGCTCAGGACGGTACTTGAGCAGCACGGGGATGTGACAATCAGGGCACGCAACCTCGATTCCATCGGCTTCTTGGGATTACACTTTCCAAGAATCCGATCTGTAATGATGCGTACATATCTGGCTCGCACCCTCGGTCTTGATCTTTACTTCGAAGTCCGGTTGGCTGAGTGACCCGGTGCCGAACTGGGTCATTTGATATTCCTCAATACGTAATCAGCGAAAACAGGAACGTTGATGGCTGGATTCAGATGTTGTTCGGCAAACTGCCTTGAGTGAATACCGATTTCCCTTCTCAGAGTCGCATCGTCAATAAGTTTCTTTAAGACTTCATAGATGGTCCACTTGTTGGCGTTGACGAGCGGAAGCGGCTTTGTCTCTGGAAAGAGGCGATAGTACCTCGCCTCCCAATCTGATCTGACATATGTAACAACCGGTTTTCCCAGTGCCATGCACTCGACAGCGGTCGAACCCCAAGTTCCCCTGACCAATTCCTCAACGACTATGTCAGCTTGCACCTGGAGATACCGATACTGCGCGGTTGGAACATTGTCAAATGAGAGCAGTTCGACATCATGTCCTTCTGCACGCAGACGTTCCACAGCCTGAACGACATATTTGGTGCCCTTGATGTTCCCAACTTGAGCGGCAATTCTCTCCTTACCCAACATGAATGAATGGAGAATCCGGATTCCACTAGTCGATGGAAGAACCATTTCCCGCGGTATATCGATGTGGGGACTCCACAGTTCGAGATCAATCGACTTGTACTTGAAATGAGTCGCCGCATACTGAGTTGAGTTCAGAGCACCGAAGCCGATATTTAGGTCGGAGTACCTTCTCAAAACCGCGAAATGAGTCTTCATTGTCGTCACGTCCCTGACGGCAACCCCCTCCTCGTCATTGCCGAGCGCAGCTATCACATTCGGCATCTCCTCATCAGGCGACCCTGACGGCAAATAGAGAATCTTGCAACCAAGCAACTTTGCAAGAAGGAGATTGATACGGAATGATTTCCCGAACAGGTATCTGAGCCTCAGGCTTTCCTCAAAGAAGGTGAAGTGCTCGAGGTTGCCACTATAAAAATGGTACTTGTATCGCAGCAACATCATCAGGTATAGACGCTGTGTTCGGAGAGTCGTGGAGAACTCCACCCAACGACCCCCCCCAACACGTTCAGGTGCAGCAAAATCGGGCTTATCAAATAAGAGCAACTCCGGAAACCCACGTGGTATGTAGATGTCTGCCCGCCAGCCGAGTCTTCTTAGTTCGTCGCGATAGAAGAACGAACAGTGATAATCCGGGTATATGAAGACAAGGCTCCTGCGCGGTCTCCTAAACATCAGCCGATACTAGTTCACAAGCCAAACGGAGTCATCGCTCGAGAGATTGACCGACCGGCTGTTTGTTTTGGTTGTCTGGGCCTCGGGT
>Ga0315906_10007338_pt1 | contig 13427 bp, 9 predicted proteins | sample LakEriMetagenome_4_FD_203526 | JGI IMG/M metagenome (GOLD analysis project Ga0315906, IMG submission 203526) | Freshwater fungal communities from buoy surface, Lake Erie, Ohio, United States - Buoy 2 MA122 | ecosystem: Environmental > Aquatic > Freshwater > Lake > Lake biofilm | place: USA: Lake...
TTTTTCAGTAAATCGTTTGAACATATAATGTTTAAAGTCATTTTTACTGCTTTAAAACTATCTTTTATTTCATCATCTGGTGGTTTTTTCATTATTCTAATTGATAATAAAAATCAAAAAAAATAAAATTCAATTTTTTTTTACTTAAAACAAATTTTAAACTGAATAAAAGTTTAAAAAAATATAAAATTTATTCAAGTGCTATTATTAAGTTAAAAATTGAGTGTCCCATTTTAAAATAAACGGCTGTAAAAAAAATTAAATAAATGATTTGTATAATAAATATATAATAAAAATATTTTAGGTAAACCGAACGAAGGTTTTCATTTAAAAATTGGATTATCTATTACATCTAATGATTTTTACGGAACTTTTTAAAAACTATAAAAAAGAATTTTAAGAAAAGAAAAAGAAGAAAACGATTTTTGGAAAAATAGGGTTTCCATAATTTTTGACATACACACACACATTTTTTTTCAAAATTTTTCAAAAAAAATCCTTATTTTTGAAATTCAAATATAGTTTATTTTTCGTTTTTTTCAAAATTATTTTTTTATTTTTTTTAAATTGAATTCGTGTTTTAAAAAAAAAATATAATTTAAAAAACGAAAAATTTTGAAAAATTTTGAAAAATTTTGAAAAATTTTGAATGACATAAAATATAATTTGAAACGATTTTTGGAAAAATAGGGTTTCCATAATTTTTGACATACACACACACATTTTTTTTTCAAAATTTTTCAAAAAAATCCTTATTTTTGAAATTCAAATATAGTTTATTTTTCGTTTTTTTCAAAATTATTTTTTTATTTTTTTTAAATTGAATTCGTGTTTTAAAAAAAAAAATATAATTTAAAAACGAAAAATTTTGAAAAATTTTGAAAAATTTTGAAAAATTAATCTAAAAACTATCTATTATAATAAAATGAACTATGTATGCAATTTTTGTAATTCTGAATTAAAAAATCAATATACTTTAAAAACACATCAAGAAAAAAATAAAAAATGCATTAAATTACAAACAGAAAAAATAAGTAAAGATAATATTAATAGAGATACTGAAATAAATAAACTTTTAATTTCATTAAAAGAGAAAGATAATTTATTAAAAGAAAAAGAAAACGCGTTAAAAGAAAAAGAAGAACATATATTAAAATTAGAAGATCAGATAAAAGAGTTGCAAAATAATATAAAAGATATAGCAATAAAATCGGTATCAACACCAAAAACGTCAAATACAATAAATCAAAATAAATACTTATTCTTAACTCCATTCAATTTAACAAAAGAAGAAATAAAAGAGAAAATAGAAAAGAATTTTACAAAAGATCATTTTATGAACGGTCAAAAAGGTGTAGCAGATTTTACTTATAATAACTTATTATTAGATGAAAATAAACAACTAAACTATTTTTGCAGTGATACAAGTCGTAAATTTTTTTGTTATAAAGATATAAATGGTGAATTGAAAAAAGATATCAAAACAAAAATGCTAACTAACTTTATCGCAGACGATATTATAATAAAATCAAATAACATATATAATAATGCATTAGCCGACAAAAATATAAAATTAGATACATGTCATAAATATTTAATAAAAAAATTTGATATCTTAAATATGAAAAATGATAATAATGAATTCACTGCTACATTATCTGTTTTAACATGTAATCTACCACAAAATACAAATAATGATGAAACAAAAGTAGAAGATATAAGTAGTGATGTAATTTTTGAAATAGAAGATGAAGAAGATGAAGAAGATGATGAAGAATGCGTATATTATACACAAGAGTATTTTGATGAACAGGAGAAGAAATTGAAAGAAATGGATAAAGATTCATTGTATTATAAATTCTTTGAAAAGCAATTAATTGAAAATAAAATTAAACATAACATTCCAGTATAATTATTTTATATTTTATCTAAATATAAAAACAAGTAATAGAATGGAAATTTTTATAGTACATTTGAAGATACTAATGTTTTTACATTAACTCTTGAAGAAGCGAAAAATCAAATACTTTCTTTATCAAAAGAAACAAATACAAATATATTGGAATGGAATGTAAGAAAACTTAAAGAAGGTGTGAAATTTGGAGGTGATTTATCAATTATTTATACCAATAATAATGATAAAATATATGATTTATGGAAATAAAGTATAGTAAATTTTTTATGTAATATTTACATAAAAAATTCAACAGGTAAATTTAAACATCTTTTATAATCTATTGGATTTCAATGTATGTCTTTTTTACTATTTTATGTTTATTTTTGGTATATTTTTACATAGATTATTTGCCGTAAATTCGGAATTGAATAAATTTATATTTGGAATTATTTAATTTTTTTCATTTAAAATAATAATTTTAAATGATATAATAAAAAATGTCAAACAATAGATATCTTGAAATTTGTAGTGAATATAGAGATAGAAATAGATTTCCTCTTCCAGGTCAATTTGAAATCCCTATATCTGTAAATGGTCGTAATTCAATTAATAATGCAATAGATCCAGTTAGTTTAGGAGTCCCTATAATTTCTTGGACATCTAATAATTTAAGTACTAGTTTACCAACTCAATATAAAATTTTATGTACTATTGAACCTAAAACAACAAGATTATCAGGGCTAACAGATACAAGTGTATTTATAATTAATTCTGTTAATAGATTACAACAATTAGAAAATTATTATATTGGATTAATCATTGAAGATGCTGCATTTTTCAATAGACGTAGAATCAGAACGTATAAATTTCTTGGATCTTTCGGTGGTTATGATAGAGCACAAATTACTGTTGAATCACCTTTCCCTGAAACTTTTACTCCTTCTAATCAAGTTTATATTTATGACCCTACTGATATATCTAATTCAGATTATCCAGTATTTTGGGTACCTGATGGTTCTGTTAGAGAAAATGGTTATGTTAATAATGTTCTTTATAATGAAACATTAAATGAATTTAGAAATATTACTTATTTTGATAATAATACTAAATGTTTGAATATCGATGTTATTGATAATCCTATTACATCTTGGAATATAAATGACAATTATTCAATTAGAAAAGATAAACCGGCATTTCCTACTATCGGAAATACAAATCCTGTTATCGTTAATAGTACATTAACAACTATTGAAATAGATATTGATGCACCGATTGAAAATAATAAATTTGTTAGAATTTTACCTTCTATATATAATTATGAATTAGATAAACCAGATAATGAATGTAGAAGAATTATAGGATATGATAGTTTAACTAAAACTATAACTGTTCATCCTGCTTTTTCTGATTTACCAACTATAGGTAATAATATTGAAATATTAAATTTCTCATATGATAATTTAAATCCTTTCGTTTATACTGGAAGTCTGATTTCTCAACAAGAATTAGTTTGTTATGAAGTTGATTTATTAAGTATTACTTTACCAACAGAAATTTTAAATGTTGCAGAAGGTGGATATATAACATCTTATCCTTTTGTTTATGTTGAGTTATCAAATACATGTTCTGCTGGTCATAGAAATATTATTTATTCAAATAATCCACATTCTACAAAAATGACATTCAAAGTTCCTGTTTTTGATATTCAAGATAATCCAATATTTATTAAAATAGGAGGTGGTATGTCTCAGACAATTAAATTTAAACCAAACGATACATTATTATTTACGGTTTTAATGCCTAATGGTGAAATTTTTAATACAATTTATTCGGATTCCATTACACCAAGTGCACCAGATTCAAGAATTCAAATAAGTGCAACTTTTAGTTTAAGAAGATTAGTTTAAAATTTTTCAACTATTATTTTACTTTCTAAAAATAATTTATTTGTTATTTCTTTTAACGATGAACAATAATCGTTTATATAAATAACTTTTGATATTTTACATTGAACTATTTTCTTTGCGCAACTTAAACATGGAAAATGTGTGCAATATAAAACTGAATCTTTTGCCTCATTAAAAGAAATTGATAATAAAGCATTTTCTTCTGCATGTAAACACAAACAAACATCTAAATTAGAACCAGAGTCAGTATTACTACAACATCTTACAGTCCCATTTTTGAAAATTCGACTGTAAGAGGTATAAATCTAAGAGATATAAATCTAAATACATCTTCTAACCCTATCACTCCTGCTAATTCTCAACCATCTTCTAATCCTATCACTCCTGCTAATTCTCAACATCCTACACCTGACGACGGAAGTAAATCAAAAAGAAAGTTAAAGAAAAGTAAATCAAAAAGAAAGTTAAAGAAAAGTAAATATTAAATAATATAATTTATGTCTAATTATATTATTGGAAATTATAAAATAGTAAAGAAAATAGGTAAAGGTAGTTTTTCTAATGTATTTAAAGCCCATAAATTAGACAATGAAAACGAATTTTATGCTATTAAAATTGTGTGTCTTAAAAATCTAAGTAATAAAATTATTGAAAATATTAACAATGAAATTAACATTATGTTAAAAATAAATCATGAAAATATAATAAAATTACATCAAACTATAACATCAAATAAATATATTTATCTTATAATGGATTATTGCGATGGTGGTGATTTATATAAATTTATTAAAACTCACGGTAAATTATCAGAAGAAGAATCAAAAAAATATTTTATTCAAATTTCAAAAGGATTATATTTTTTATATTCTAATAATTTAATTCATCGTGATTTAAAACCTCATAACATTTTAATCACTTCTAATAACATTTTAAAAATTTGTGATTTTGGTTTCGTTAAAGAATCAAATCAAAATATGTTATATGATACATTATGTGGAAGCCCCATATATATGGCACCTGAAATATTAAAATATAAAAAATATGATTCGAAAGTTGATTTGTGGAGTATGGGAATTATATTATTTGAAATTTTAACTTCTAAACCACCATTTATTGGAATAAATCATATAGATCTAATTAGAGTTATTGATTCAACCGAATTAATAATTCCAAATGATATTCAAATTTCTAATGATTGTATTGATTTATTAAAATCTCTAATTGTAGTTAATCCAGAAAATAGAATATCATTTGACAATTTCTTTAAACATTCTTTTTTTGAAAATTATAATTTCACTTTAAATATTGTTAAAGAAAATATTATATTAGAAAAAGAAATTATAGAAGAAGAAAAATTATCTATAACTCCCATCGAAAATTATATAAAAATTGAAAATAAAGATAATATATGTTCAGAAATAGAAATCGTATTAAATTATAAAACATACATAGAATCTATATATAGAAGTGCTTCTGAAGTTGGTTATATTGGATTTACTAAAGAAAACGAATATAAATTTTTAGATGCATTTTCAGTATATATAAAATCATTAAATTTATTAGAACATGCTTTAAATATATGTGATAAAGTTATAAATGATTTTAAATCAAATGATGTAATATATAAAATTCAAAAAGTAATTCAAAATAAATTTACAGTATTTTTTATAAAATTAAATAAAATATACAAGAATTTAGAAAACATAAAACAAAAAATATATATTGAAAATGCAGACAAAATAATTTATTTATATGCAATGGAAATGATAAAAGAAGGTGCAAGTTATGAAATATTAGATGAAATCGAAAGTTCAAAACAATATTATGTTTGGGCTTTAAGATTATTAGAGTCTTTAACAATGGATGAAATACCATTAGATGAACATGATAATAAAATTATTAATGATTTTATTAGCAAATTATTAAAACGAATTAATTAAAAATAATTATATAAATCATCATGTGGATCTATTTGATATCCATCTATATTTTCTTTTATATAACAGTCTTCTTCTTCATGTATATAATATCCATCTGTTTTTGTTGTTTTTGAACGTGAAAGTTGTTCTATATAATCTTTTAAGTTTTCTTCTTTGGAACTAATTAATATTTCGTATAATTCTTTACCTTCTTTACCATTTAAAATTTGTGTCATATAATCTTTTAAGTTTTTTTCGAGACCTTCTATTGAATTTTTCAAAATCAGATTTATTATCCATCTATCTACTTGATTTTTATTTTCTATATAATTTTTTACATCTAATTTTTTTATATATAAATATAATGTAAAAATTAAAGCTTCGAAATAGTCAGCTAACCATATTTCTAATTCTAAATATGCATGTAAATCCACATCTGCTTTTTTTTCAGATTCTTTTCCTTTTTTTTCTTTACGTATATCGAATCCGTTTGGTATGTTTATAATATTTTTTGCATACAAATCAAGTATCATTGATTTTTCTATTAAATTTGATAATATACCATGTAGATATTTATTAGTTACAAACTCTTCACGACGAACAAAATTCTCTTTAATATATTTTTTAAATTGCTCTTTTGTAAAAAAATATGGATGATAATTATCAATATTTTTTATCAAATCATCTAAAATTATATCACCGTTATATTCAAATCCATCTGAATCAAAAAATCCATCAGTTTCATTTATAGAACCATAATCTTCCTTCTTTAATGTTTGTAATGTAGAATCATATTCTGTATATAATTTATTAATATCGACTAATTCATAATTAGTAAAACATATATAAAATAATTTTTTGTATTCATCATTATTAAATATATCCGGTAAATTTAATTTATCATATACTTTGTTTAATGATTTTATAATATTATCTTTATCACTTGTCTTTTTATAAATTCCTTTTAATGATTTTATTTTATCAATTATTTCTTTTTTTTCATCGTTATAAACATTTTTACTCATATATTTCAATAAACTAACATTATACATATTATTTTTAAAAGAATTTAAATTATAAGAGGGAGTGGGAGGAGAAGTGGAGAGGGTACTTCTTGCGTCACAAATATTTTCTAAAATTTTTATATTTTCTTTTACTTCGTTTAATATATCTGTTCGTTTATTTTTTTCTAATTCTCGTGCAATTATTTCATTTACTTTTTTTTCATTATATTTATATACTAATTCCAATAATTTATCTGTATTATTAATATTTGATAATAATTTTTCTGCTTCTTTTAATACTGGATCAGTTCGTGTTTTGTTTTTAATATAATTAAAAATTATATAAAATGTTTCAATACATATGTTAGATTTAAACTCTTTATCGATGATATCTGTAATATCATAATCTTCTTTATATTTATTTACAATTTGTTCGAATATTTCTATATTTTCTTTTACTTCCTTTATTATATTTTTTTCTTTTGTTTCATCTAGTTTATTTATTATATCTACTTCTTTTATTTTATTTACATCTTCATCTTTATTTACATTATTCTTTACATTATTCATGGTATAAGTATAAAATTTAGTCAATAAATCATTTATATTAAATAGTTTTAATAATTCTTTTACATCAATCGTTTTTATATTATCAAATGCTTTTTCTTGTGCTTCTGCTTTTGCTTTTGCTTCTGCTTTTGCTTTTGCTTCTGCTTTTGCTTTTGCTTCTGCTTTTGCTTCTGCTTCCTTTCTTTCTTCTGGTTCTTTTGCTTTTGCTTTTGCTTTTGTTTTTGTTTTTTTTTGCTTTTTTGCTTTTGCTTCTGCTTCTGCTTCTGCTTCTGCTTCTGCTTCTGCTTTTGCTTCTGCTTTTGCTAAAACTTCAACAATTTCTGTATGACCTTTGGAAGATGCTAACTTTAAAGCTGTATCAATTAAACATTTAATTATTATGTTGAAGAGTACTGCCTGGATAGGGAAGTCGGTGGAAGGTTTTTTTATTAAATCCTTATCATGAGCATTAAAACATTCAATCATAAATTTAAGATAGGGTGAATTTTTATGCTTAATATGATATTCATAAAAATTTTCAAAAGTTTTTGTTTCACCTTCAAGACTTATAAATAAATTAAATAATTCAAATAAATCATTTACTTTTTTTATGAGCATTGATAATAAAACTTCAACAATTTCTTTATGACCATTTAGAGATGCTAACATTAAAGCTGTATTACCTTCATTATCTTTCATCAATAAATAAGCACCTTTTTCCACTAAAATTTTAACAGTTTCTGTATGACCTTTGTAAGATGCCATCATTAAAGCTGTATTACCTTTATTATCTATCGTCAATAAATTAGCACCTTTTTCCAATAAAAATTTAACAATTTCTGTACGACCTTTGTAAGATGCTATCATTAAAGCTGTAACACCATAATTATTTATCATCAATAAATCAGCACCATTTTTCACTAAAAATTCAACAATTTCTGTACGACCTTTTTGAGATGCCATCATTAAAGCTGTATTACCTTCATTATCTTGTTTATTTACATCAGCACCTTCTTTCACTAAAAATTTAACAATTTCTGTACGACCTTTGTTAGATGCTATCATTAAAGCTGTATTACCGTCTATATTTTTATGATTTACAATATTTTCTTTAAACGGCGATAAAAGTTCAACAATTTTTGTATGACCATTGTAAGATGCCACTATTAAAGTTGTATTACCTACTTTATTTTGTATATTTACATCAGCACCTTTTTCCACTAAAAATTTAAAAATTTCTGTATGACCTATTTGAGATGCTAACATTAAAGCTGTATAACCTACTTCATTTTGTTTATTTACATCAGCACCTTTTTCCACTAAAAATTTAACAATTTCTTTACGACCTTCGTGAGATGCTATCATTAAAGCTGTTTCACCTTTATTATTTTGTAAATCATAATTCTCTAATTTTTCTAATAAAACTTCAACAATTTCTGTATAACCTTTTTGAGATGCTAACATCAAAGCTGTATTACCTTCATTATTTTGTAACAATAAATCAGCACCATTTTCCACTAAAATTTTAACAGTTTCTGTATGACCATTGGAAGATGCTTTCATTAAGAGTAAATCTTTATCAATTAAAGTTTTAATTATTGATTTGGAGAGTTGTTCTTCTGACTTGTCGGGATTGGTGGAAAGTTCAATTTTAAGCATAATTTTAAGCATATCCATATCAAAACTTTTTCTATATTCGCTTGATACTTTTTTTATCAACATTAATAATAAAACTTTAACAATATCTGTATGACCTCTGTCAGATGCTAACATTAAAGCTGTAACACCATCATTATTTTTCATCAATAAATTAGCACCATTTTCCAATAAAAATTCAACAATTTCTTTATGACCGTTGGCAGATGCCATCATTAAAGCTGTATTACCTTTATTATCTATCGTCAATAAATTAGCACCTTTTTCCAATAAAAATTTAACAATTTCTGTACGACCTTTGTAAGATGCTATCATTAAAGCTGTATTACCTTGAATATTTTGTAACAATAAATTAGCATCATTTTTCACTAAAACTTCAACAATTTCTTTATGACCGTTGGCAGATGCCATCATTAAAGCTGTATTATCATTTTTATTTTGTATATTAATATACTTAATTCTAAGTTCTTCATCTAATTTTTCTAATAAAACTTCAACAATTTTTCTATGACCTTTTTGAGATGCTAACATTAAAGCTGTTTCACCTTTATTATTTTTTAACAATAAATTTTCATGTTTAATTTTTTCCAATAAAACTTCAACAATTTCTTTATGACCATTTTCAGATGCTAACATTAAAGCTGTATTACCAAAATTATTTTGTATCGATAAATCAGCACCATTTTCCAATAATTCTTTAATATTTAGATTAGAACCTGTAATACATTGCGACATTAAAACTGTATTACCTTCTTTATCTTTTACAACATTTACTGTATTTACAATATAAAGTTTTCTTTCTTTTTCATTAAGTTCTATTTCGTTATTTATTTTTATCATTATTTTTTTCATTTCTTCCTCCGATTCTTTCGATTTTTCCATGTCTTTTATTTAAAGATATATTTTTAAAATTTTAAATAAAAAAATTAACTATTTAAAGCCATTTATTTTAAAATGGGACACTCGATTTTTAACTTAATAATAACACTTGAATAAATTTTATATTTCTTTAAATTTTAAACTTTCATCATTCAGTTTAAAATTTGTTTTCAATATTTCGAGTAAAAAAAGTCCCTACATGTTAGTCTTTTTTTGTGATTCAAGAATAAGTATTTTAATTTTTAATAATGACTTTTCAACTTCTTCAATATTATTATTTATTTGATAAAATTCAATATCATTTGAAACATTAATCAATTCATCTTTAATATCAAAAACAATATATGCTCTTAACATTTTAGGTATAATTTTGTCATCAAATGTTTTAGAATCTAAAACTGAGTTTATTAAAGATAGTAAAGTATATTTATATTCATCTATTCTCATTTTATTTATATTATAAATAAATTATAAATAAATTATTCAATTTTTAGTTATTGCATTCAAAACATCTTGAATTGAATTTTTCCATATTATAAACTCTTCGAAATTTATTCCATTTTTCTAATTGTTCATTATATTCATTTAACATTTCAGGTGTAAAATTAATTTTAAACTTTGGTTTTGATACTTCTATTCCAAAATATATTTTCCTGAAACAATTTAGACATACATGATGATCACAATCCATTCTGTAAACTGTTATTTCTTCATTTTCTTCACATAAAGGACAAAAATCACGTTGACTTTTAACAGAAATAGAATTTCTTGGTTTATTCCTCCATTTACCAAACATATGATAACATTCAAAACATAATTCATCATCATTATTATCTGAAACCTTGTTTTCACAAGCTATAAAATTTTTACATTCTTTAACATAAGATTTAATATAACATAATCCGTCTTTACATTCATACATATTTATATTTTAATTTGTTTATTTTAAATTAAAATATTCCAATTAATTTTTCGTTCATATATTTTTCTTTTCTTAATTCTTTAATTTGATATTGTTTTAAAGTTCCAATAAGTATATTTAATTGTTCTTTTGAAAGTAAATTAAATAATGATAAAAATTGTTGAGATGAAAAAGAAATCGCTGATTGAGAAATCATATTTTGTTTATTTTCTTCACTAATAGGTGGAATTTGATTATTTTTGATATTACTTATATCTAAAAGTAAAACTTTTGGAAATTGTTTTGATAAAACATCATTACTTGAATTTCTTAAAATATTTCTTAATTCATTTACTGGATTTACACCTATATAATCAATTAAACCTTTAAAAATTATTTTAGATTGATTTACTTGTTGTTCATTAAAAAACAAAATCATATCACAAAGTTTGTTAATAATGTCTGGATAAAATAATAAATAACGTGTATCGTTAAGATTTTTTATAAAATCTATTGGATTGTTCATTTATTATAAGATTTAAAAAAAAATAAATATTAATTATTATGGACGATAAATTAATATTTAAATTAGAAGGAGGTTTTGATGATTTTCATTACACTGATTATTTTCATACACAACTTTACTATTTTTATTACAATAGAGGATTTATACCTATTTTATTAACAGAAATAACGGACATTATTTCATTACTATTTAGTATTATATTTACATATTTTTTCTTTATATTATTAGATTGGTCAAGTTTATTACAATGCAAAAATTCTAATAATTGCGGTGATATAAATTCTTATTTAATTTATAAACAATTAAATTTTTTTGAATTATGTATAGTTATTATATCTATAATTTATTTTATTTATAAGGCTTATGAATTTGTTTATAAAATTAAAAATTTATTTTTAGTTAATGATTATTATAAAAACGAATTAAATATTAAGAGCAATGATTTATATTCATTATCTTGGTCTACTATATTAAAAAAAATAACAGAGAAACAATCCATTTACGATATTTTTGATATAACAAATAAAATAATGAAAAAAGAAAATTATATGATTGCATTAATAGATAAAAAAATAATTGATATATCGTCTTGTTATTTTACAAAACAATTAAATGTAAATTTAGAATATATATTATTAAATAATTTAAATAATTTAAATTCAAATACATTAAAATTAAAATTTATTTTGTATGGAATATTTAATTTTTCTATTTCTATATTTATTTTCGTTTATCAAATTATTTATTTTCTTATTAGCAATATAGATGATTTTTATACGAACAAAAATGTTTTAGGACCACGTAGATATAATTTATATGCCACAAAAAAATTCAGAGAATATAATGAATTATTGCATTATTTTGAAGAAAGAATAAATAAATCAATGAAACATTCAAATGATTATACAAAACAATTTGAATCTCCTATTATGGAAGTTATTGGTAAATTTATCGGTATGATTTCAGGTTCATTTTTATTTTTCTTTTTAATAATATCTGTTCTTGATGAAAGTGTTTTATTATACGTTAAATATCTTGATAGAACACTTTTATTTTATATGGGTTTAGTTACTGCTATATCAAGTATATCAAGAAGTTTAATTAAAAGTCCAGAAGAATGTGTATACGATCCAAATGGTGTTATGCAAAAAATAGTTGAACATACACATTATATGCCTAAAAGATGGGAAGGTAAATGTAATACTTACACTGTAAGAGATGAATTTCTATCATTATTTCCTTATAAAATAATTTTGTTTTGTTATGATTTAATTAGCGTTTTAACAACACCGTATATTTTAATTTTTGTTTTATCTAAAAAAAGCGATGATATTGTATCATTTATTAGATTAAATACAATATACGATGATAATATTGGAAGTAATATTTGTATTTTTGCACAAAAGAAACAAAATTTTGAAGATGATAAAATGAAACAATCTTTAACATTTTTTAATTCAAATATGAGTTCTACACATAGGACATAATTTATAATTCATTTCATCTTCATACATATCATCTTGACTTAATTCATATTTTATGTTTTCAAAACATAATCGACATAAATTATGACGACATTTTGTTAATACAATATTTGTTTCAAAACAAACACAGCATTTATCCATTTCTTTATCTTTAGAAAATTGATATATTGCTAAACAACGTTTCTCTAATCTTTCGAAATCAACTTTTTTAATTATTCGATCTGTTATTTTAGAATATGAATAATCTTCTCTGAATGTAAATAAAAAATCAACCAATTCAATTAAATTATTTTTATTAAATTTTTTTGTAAACAAACTATTAGTTTTATTTTTTGAATATTTTTCACATTTACATATCATTGTTACATTTTCATCATCACATGTTTCATGATATCCTAATAATATTAATATTAATAATCCATCAAATAAAAAATCTTTAAATAGATATAGTGAATCTCTTTGACGATTGTCAAAATCTTCTTCAAAATTACTTATTATATCATTACTTATTATATCATATAATTCTTCTTCTGAAATCATTATTTATATTAAATAAATATAAATAATAAAATTAATTTTTACAGCCGTTTATTTTAAAATGGGACACTCAATTTTTAACTTAATAATAGCACTTGAATAAATTTTATATTTTTTTAAATTTTAAACTTTTATTCAGTTTAAAATTTGTTTTCAGTTTTAAGT
>Ga0315906_10007339_pt1 | contig 13427 bp, 18 predicted proteins | sample LakEriMetagenome_4_FD_203526 | JGI IMG/M metagenome (GOLD analysis project Ga0315906, IMG submission 203526) | Freshwater fungal communities from buoy surface, Lake Erie, Ohio, United States - Buoy 2 MA122 | ecosystem: Environmental > Aquatic > Freshwater > Lake > Lake biofilm | place: USA...
GATGATTAATCCCACATCTCGTTTACAGATTTCACTATTGTAGGAGAATGAACTAGTGAAGGGTGCTAGGTTTTCTTCTATCTGATAATCAATCCAGGCTACAACTTCTGTTTGCAAGAAAAGTTTGTTTAATGTTAAAAGTTCTGCAGCACTGGTAAATGATCCTTTATTGTTTTGTAAAGGATAAATTGGACTATCTGAATTTTCTAAATAATGGTAACCGAATAATCTATCTGATGTAGGAAGCTCATCTATAGTTCTATCTCTTCTAAAGTTAATAAGAGCCCACGGACTGGTAGTGAATCCTGGTTTAGGTCTTATTATAGTTCTTCTAAATTCGTCACCAATCACAGCAACGTTCTGTGGAATTTTCAGAGGAAGGTTCTCTTCGTAGATTCCGCTTTCGACAAACACTGATATTTGAGTATTTCTAGTAATATCTCCGTAGGATATTCTTTCGCCTTCTTGGAAAGAACCGTAGATAATATCAACATCGAAAACTTCAGACAAATTGCCAAATTCAGAAGTTCCATCTAATGCACCTGTGTGTGCTAATATTTGTGCTAATGCTCCTGATGTTTCCCCGTATAGATATAGACCTTCTCTAATATCTCTACCGCGTATAGCTTCGGGTGTACCTGTAAGAACATCCCCAGTAAAGTCAGTTCTTTGACCGTTGGTAAAAATTAAAAATCTTGGTAAATCTACTACACAGGTTGGAACCCCGGTATATCCTGATCCCCTACTAGTAATAGTGAGAGTATCAATACTACCGTCGACTTGATTTACAGTTGCGGTTCCGAAAGCATTAGTTCCGCCGCCGCCGACAAATCTTACCGATACAAGAGTATAGCTAGAACCTGCGCCTCCTGAATCGATTTCAACGCTGTTAACATTAAATGTTACATTAAACGTAGCACCGCTACCAGGTGTAGAACCACCATTGGCGTTTGTTGCTGTAGTGTTTACTCTAACCGAACCGCTTATAACACTGCCTGGAATTACTCTATATTTTCCTGCACTAAGCTGTTTTATAGACAGTATAGGACCTCTTCCTCCACTGCCTTCGAATGCATCTACATCTAAAACTTCATATCGTGCTTGAAGACCAGTACCTCCAGAAACTGTAAGAATATCTCCGATGGCATAATTTGCACCGCCAAAATTGATACTAATTTCGTCTACGCTAACAAATGTAGTTCCCGAGAATCCAGTTCCCGACAACGGAGAAGTACTAATATCTGTAAGATAACAGAAATTAGCACCGTCGTTATATGTTAAAACTTTTCTGTAAGGTCCTATTTCTAAAGGACTTTCATTGATGATTTCTTCAGCACGTTTTAACGCAGCTTCTAACGTTTTGTATGCATACGCTAATGCTCTACCCTGTAACGCATTTGATACACCAACTCTAGAATCCTCACCAGAAGTTGCTACATATAAATTGGCTACACTTCCAAAAGCAGAAGCGTCTACGTATCTTTTAGTAGCAGCAATTAAACCATTGTATGTTTCGTCGTCATCTGGTTCGGGATCTCTAGATAAAATCAAAGGACCAGTCATTCTACCAAATGCTGAAGTAGTTTGACCACCATCCGGATCTATCGCTTCTACTCCTGCTAAAGCTACTTTCGTGTCAGCGTACCCTTTATTAGCGGCCTCGTCGCTGGTCACAGGAGTTGCAAGGTCTTGAATACGGTATTGATTATTACCTGATTGTGCTGAAAGATTTCCACCTAACTGAGGATTTTTATCTCCAGATATGGAAGAAAACAGTGAAGATATAGTTATAGAAGACGGTGTACTATTAATATTAATACCGCTACCTTCGACTATAGATTTAAAAACTACCTGTCCGCCTTGCTCTTCGCTTACAGCCAGTACTTTATTGTCCTGGCCCTGAAACGAACTTGGAGTTTGATCTAATCCTGTAAATGATAATCTTTCACCTAATCCTAATGAACCGTAGAGTTCTCTAAAATTATCATTTACTTTTCGGAAAGCATCACGTATACTATCACCGGTACCGTCGTTGCCAAGTGTTCCAATATCTATCGATTTTCTTGCCATAATAATTCCTAAGAATATGAATTTCTAAGTATTTAGCCCAAAATTCTGTAAGCCTAATGTAAATACTTGATGTTTCTAAAAACAGAAATTGAATCTACAGAATATGTTCGAGTCAGCAAGTTAGGCAAAGAACATCGGTATAAAAGAAAAAAGACCTTAGCGGTCTTTAGATGTGATAACTGTGATCAAATTTTTAAGAGAGAACTTAAAAAAATACACAGTAAAAGATTAAGTAACAATTATTTTCATTGCTGCTCAAACTGTGATGCAAAGAAATTCGCTCAACGCAAAGGAGTCGAACGAAAGAAAATATGGGATATGCCAGCTAGTTTAGAGTGGCCAGTGTCTAAATTCTAAAACTTTCGCCGCAGCCACAGCGGTCTCGTTCGTTAGGATTAATAAAATCAAAACCTTCGTTTAAGCCTTTTTTCAGCCAATCCATAGTTAAACCGTTTAGATAAGGCATAGCTTTAGGATCTACGAATATGTGTACTCCTTCGCTGACAAAGCTAAGATCTTCCTGCATAGGATTGTCAACGTATTCTATAGTATATGCAAGTCCGCTACAGCCTGTGGTTTTTACACCGATTTTAATTCCGTGTCCTTTGCCTCTATATTCTAGATGATGTTTTACTTTGTTAGCTGCTAACGGTGTTAGTGATATCATGTTTGGCTTTATAATCAGCTACTGCGGCTTTGATCGCATCTTCGGCTAGAATACTACAGTGTATTTTAACTGGCGGTAAGGCTAGCTCTTCGGCGATAGCGGAGTTTTTAATTGTTCCTGCTTCGTCGAGGGTTTTTCCTTTGAGCCATTCTGTAACGAGGCTCGAGCTTGCGATAGCCGATCCGCAGCCATACGTTTTAAATTTTGCATCTGTAATAATACCTGTATCATCATTGACCTTAATCTGTAGTTTCATAACATCTCCGCAGGCAGGAGCACCAACCATACCGGTGCCCACCCCCGGATCATTCTTATCAAAGCTACCCACGTTACGAGGGTTCTCATAGTGGTCAATAACTCTGTCAGAATATGCCATACTATCTCCTTATTGTTTCTTAGCAATCATGGCCTGGATTTTTTCCTGTACGATCTTAGCCCAAAACGGCTGCGGAAAATTCCATCCGATAAATGCTCCAACTGCTACCCATAATAGTGTATCTAACATTTTACGCTCCTTGTAAACGGATATCAACAACTTCCCAGTTGATGATTCTCCATATATTATTTAAGTACTTTGCCTTATCCTGTTGGTAGTCCAGTGCCCAAGCGTGTTCCCAAGCATCTATCAACAGAGCAATTTTCATATTCTTTTTATATTCGTGATTATGTATTGTGTGCAGTTTGCCGGAGGTATCCATATAGATCCAATTGGATCCTTGAGCGGCCATGAACTCTTTTTCAAAAGCCTCTTTAAACTTTTCAAAATTTCCATAATTATCTTCGATCAGAGTCTTACTGATCCCCTCTGGTTTATTAGCAGCCCTAGGTGGGGTAAGATTAGCAAAGAAAATATTATGTAACATAGCACCACCGTAGTTAAAATCCGGGTCGCCTTCACCTTTGTTGTAACGTTCAGAGTATTTGGCAGCTAATCCGTCGTAATGATATTTGACGGTATCTTCGCTCATCACAGGCTCTAACTCGTTTTTATCAAACTTGAGTTTATCTTGACGGATTTCGCTCTTGTCTTTGTTTTCTGTTATACTTTTAATAAAATGTAGCATATGCATATTTACCGTGCTAAATAAACCACAAGGAGAAAAACCTATGGAAATCGTACTTCTAGCAATCGCCGCAGTGGTAATTGGTGCTTTTGTTTATTACAATCGTTCTTCAAAAGGACTCGATGTAAACAATGATGGCAAAGTTGACGCTGCTGATGCCAAGGCTGCTGTTCAAAATGTCGTTGAGGGCGTAAAAGCCACCGCCGATGTTAACAAGGACGGAAAAGTTGATTCTGCAGATGTAGCAGTGGTAAAAGAAAAGGTCAAGACAGTTGCCAAAAAGACAACAGCCAAGGCCAAAGAAACTGTTACGAAAGCAACAACTCGCGGTCGCAAGCCAAAGGCTCAATAATCTTTTGAGCCTCTTCGTAAAGTGCAAATGAAGCTAGATTCTTAGCTTTGCTTTCGCACATTATATCGAAGTCATCCCTAAAACTCAGTGCCCATTGATTCGCTGCTGTATTCCAGTAGAAGTTTGAATGCGCTCTGAGTTTTGCTTTTTTATGTCCGCTGTCTAGTAGCGTCCGAAGATCGGGACTGATGTGTCCGGGATGGTCATTAAGATGCTCTTCCCGTGAAACACTATAATGTATGACAGGACGCACACCGCGCCAACTATCAATAATCCTTTTAACACGGTTATCATTCGGGTCAATATATTCTCCTGTGTTAATCCAATGATGATGTATGTCTAATACCAGAGCACAATGATCGACTAGTTCTAGACTAGAATCAATACCCCAACTGATTTCGTCGTTCTCAATAGTTAGTGTATTACGAGCCTCTGGTGTCATGCGAGCCAACGCAGCAACGATTCCCATTGGGCCTTGTCTACCTGCGATATGAACGTTGATTTTAAAGTCTTGAAACGTCCTACCAAATCCCATCCAGCGAGCCATGTCCACATGATATTCAAACTCCTCTATTGAGCGATTGACAATATCTGGATTATCGCTAGCAAGGACAGTAAACTGCCCGGGATGAAAACTAAGGCGAACGTTCCTCTCGCGAGCCAGAGCTCCCACTCTTCCAAATTCTCTTTCGCAATAATCTCTGACTGAGGAATCCCGCCAATACCCGCCCCAAGTTGGCTCAGTGTAAACAGGAAGGATGTCGCTACTGAGTCGTACCATTCTAAGATCTTCATCTAATGAACCTACCTTTTCAACAAGTAAGTGAATCGACTCAATGTTCTGCACCATAAGGTCCCAGAGTTTTTGTTCGGCGACTGTCTTACTCTGTCTATTTAACCAGGCAACAGTGGTACTACCAGTATTGTATTTTTTGCAGTCATCCTTGGGCTTGATGCCGTCGACTTGACTAGGATGATCTATCCATTTGCAGGCGAAACCGATACGTTTGGGCATAGTTGTTTTAGTGTGTTCCAAGTGTGAGTCCAATTAATAATATTATAACATACACCACGATTTCGGTCAATGATTACTTTAGCCAATGAATAATCGTTGCCCGTCGGATCCATTCTATCACCAAAAAATGAAACTTGTCCGTCTAGATAATTTAATATCTGTGCTTTGTCACAGTCCCGAGCAAAAATATCTATACCAGTTTCACCACCTGCCGCTGCTTGAAGATTAGGCCAACGTTCATTAATTAATTTAACTAGATAGTCTCTTTCGTTATGCACTTTATCCCAATGATAATAATCAGTTCTTTGATCACCAACAGCGTTTCGACCAACTACAGAAAAATTAAGAAGACCTATACGCTGTTCAAAATGACGACCGTATTTTTTATCGTATTTGCTTTGGTACAGATAATTTTCTAAAAATAACCATGCATCATCGGGCATCTCCCAATCCGATTTATAAATCAGTTCACCGTTTTTATAAACTGCATTGCCTGCACAGTTAAAACAATATTCAACAGAGTCTACGATATCTGTACCTAATTGTTCAACAGTTTTTTCTCTGTCGCTTCCAGTAACTAATACGACAGAATAAAGTTCTATAAATTGTTTAAACCAAATTTTAAATTCTGGATCTATAACACCACGACTGGGAGTCAAGGTTCCGTCGACATCGAATATATATTTCATCGCCAGTTGTCTACAACAAACTTGTCTCTAACGTCTTGAGGTTTTGGGTCACCGTGGAATACTGCTACACAGCAGTCTGGACTTATATTGAGATTATCCTGGGTGTCTTTGAAAAATCGTTTACCCTTTTCATAGATCAGCTCTTCTCTTTTTCGTATTTCCCACTTGTAACTTAATATCCAATCTGTGGGCCAATATTTGATTTTATTAAAACTTACTTTATAGATCCAATCTTGGTCACCTTGTAATCTTTGAGCCTCAGATGGGTTGACCATAAATTTTTCATATATTTCTGTTTGAGAACCGTGTCTCCAAGACATTACAGAACTGTTAACAATCTTCCAATTGTTGTAAAATTTTCTATTGAAATCTTGTATACCGTAAAAACCGTTACCTAGATTGGTTACTAACTTATTGATGTTAGCGTGTATGATAATATCCAAATCAAAATATAAGATTCTACCATGTACTGGTAATCGAGAATCGAACATATGAACTTTGTGCCACCAAAGTTTTTTATAAGGACCTGTCGGTTGATAGATATTCCTAACTCCGTCGATGGTATGACGATCGTCAGTTAAGCAAACAAATTCATAAGGAACTGTAAGATGCCTTGCAACCATGTTACGAAGACGCTCGACATATTCTCTACCGTATCGATTACCGAATCTCACACAGAGAACAGTAACTTTATCATCTTCAGCTGAAATTACAGACTGTTGATTAATTTTTTCTGCACGTTTTTCCGCTTTAAGGCGTCTGCGTTCTTCTTTTGACAATTCCATCGATGGCCACCAATTCTTCTAATAGTTCTTTTAATTTATCTAGACGAACCATATTTGGACCGTCGCTTGGAGCATTGTCTGGATTTTCGTGAGTTTCGATAAAAACTCCAGCAACACAACCTGTAGCTACAGCAGCTCTCGCCAAGTAGGGTACCATGGTCCGATCGCCACCAGATCGTTCTCCCATTCCTCCAGGTTGCTGTACACTATGAGTGGCATCAAAGACCACTGGATACCCGGTGCTTGCCATAATAGGCAAACTACGCATATCCACAACAAGATTGTTATATCCATGGGTGTATCCTCTTTCACATAACATAATGTGATCGTTCCCGGTAGATGCTATTTTTTCTGCGACATTTTTCATATCGTGTGGTGCTAAGAATTGTCCTTTCTTAACATTAACAGCCTTGCCGGTACTGCCTGCTGCTAGTAGCAGGTCAGTTTGTCTGCATAAAAAAGCTGGTATCTGTAACACATCTGTGCCAGCACTGGCAACTAACTCTGCCTGCCAGCACTCATGAATGTCAGTCAATATAGGCATACCAAAAAGATGTTTAACAGAATTTAATATTTGTAGACCCTTTTCTAATCCAACACCTCTTTTAGTGGTTATACTGGATCTGTTAGCTTTATCGAAACTGCTTTTATAGACCAAACCGATATTAAGATCATCGCAGATTTCTTTAATTGATCCTGCTGTCTGATGAGCATGATCTTGACTTTCTATTTGACAAGGACCAGCGATTAAAAATATTTTATTCTTATTGCTGATCTCTACGTGGTTGATTGAAAATGTATGCATATTATTATTTACCAGTGTCTAATGACATTGGCAATAATGAACAGACAAGTAACTACGTGGATAACTACCCAAAACGTTTTTAGAAACAAAGCTATTCTAGCCTCTCGAATAGTGAGGATAGGCACATCTGGCCTATCCTCATCAGTACTGCCCATTAAATGGCCAGTAGCTCTGGCCCAGATTTTTTCTAAACTGTTCATCCCTCGTACACTGCCGAGTTTCCTGCGTGTTCAAATACTTCAGCGGATTTTAGTCTAACACCTGTACCTACTGGATAACGTGCTTCAAAAACACGACCGTCCGGATGTGTCCAACCGCGACCTTCTTGATAAGCAGTTAGAATTTCATTCATAGTTTTGTAAACTAGTTCAGCAAACTTCTCACAGCCAACACCGTCTACAATACGTAGATCGATGATGCCCATGTTTTTAAAACCGCCTTGGATTTTGTTTAGTTCTACGAATGTGCCGCGTTCTGGATCGTCTTTGCCAATGACCATAGTATGATCGAACTGCCATTCGCTCCATTCTTTAAAAGCTTTAAGTCCGCCAAAGTCCATGACCCAATTACGATCATCTAAGGTTTCAGATTCAAAGATTAGTTTGATGCCAATGGAATAACCATGTAGCAGTGAGCAATGGCTGTGTGTTGAACGCCATTGTCTAAAACAGCATGACAGGCCCCTGTCGTTACCGTAAGTTTTTGTTGAAAGATATTTCGCCATCTCTTGCCTCCTATAAAATGCATAAGCGAGTAAGTTTGATGACACGCAGAGTATTTAAAGAGGGGTGAGCGTCATAGAAGTCCTCTATATGTATATTACACGATATTTAGTTGAAGTGCAAGACCTTGATCGATATTCTTGAAATTCTCTATCTCCATAAAAGAAACATTGTCTAAAATCCACTCTTTAGGCATTTTCCAATCTTTATAATTGACAATGATATATTTTTTATGGCTATGATGTTTGAACGTTTCGGATATTTGATAGATCCAAAAACTAGGATCTACTGGTAAAGAATCGGTACTGTTATAATTTTTTGTACCTTTATAGATATTATTAAATTTGTTATTAGTCGAATAAAGATCAAAACCTATGAGATAGATTTGATCATGATCTAATAAACTGGCTACTAGTATTGCATACGGACCGCTGCCCCAATGTTCGGGATTATCTCTTTTGATATTGCCATTTGTAGGCACTGCAGGAAGTTGATATATATTTTTATTTTTTTGTATCTTTTTGAAAGATTTATAAAATCTTTCTCTTACATATATTTTTGTTGATAGATTGTTTTTATTTTCTAATGACTCAAAGACCATTCGATGATCGCAACAAATTAGATGATCGACGGTAATATCTCTGTGTATAGCGTTGCAACCTACTATCGGATATATCTTCTTGAGATTGTCGATATCAACGGCTGACCTGCTTTCGCCGTTGCCTAAAACTATTACCGAGTTCACAGTGTAGGTTTAATATCACCAAATGGTAACCATATTCCGGGTGCGCCTGCAGAAATACAGACCCAGCCAATATAAGATCCGGGTCTTGGTTCAGTGTTCCAGACTACGTCTCCTTTATTGTAATTGCCGCTGCTAGGAAATCTTTCTCCGTATTGATGTAATCTGTCGTCAAACTTTATAGATCCCTGAACGTGTAATGCAGCACGATCGTCGGGATTTTTAGCACCGATAGATAATTTGCCATGAACAAAAACTTTACTTGGAAATTGATTTTGATTACCAAGAATTATATCGCCGTTTGGTTGTACAGTAATTCTAGCTGTGTTATCAGTGACGATGTCGAAAGGTAAACTTGCGTAAGTTCCTACGATACCTCTGGTCTGATCTTTAGTGCCTAACAATACTTCAACACCATCTTCCATTACAGATAAAGCAGCATTGGGTTCTTCGGTGCCTAGACCTAACCTATTACTATTAGAACTATAGACAATATACTGATCGATTATTACATCACCGTCTACTATTAAACCTTTTAATCTTCCTAGCTCTCGGAGAGAACTTTTAGTCACTGAGTTACCTAATTCATTAGGAGTCAATACAGGAACTCCATTAATAGCGTAATGTTTGTCTTTGTGGATATCGATTATTTCTGTACTGAAGAATCTATCAGGATATGGTTTGTAAACAAATTGTTTAGCATAGCCTTCACCTATCCACCAAAGTCCTTTATTTTCTAAAGACTCAGTTTCAGTTTTTTTAAACTCTAAAGAAGCAGACCTTTCTATTCTAGTATCTGATAGAATTTCAGTTACTTCAATAGTTGCTGCTTTGAGATGCCCACTGATAGTTAGATTTTTGGCTGTTACATTCTCGGAAACATTGAGGTTTCCTTGTAATGTGCCTACACTTAAAACGTCGATTTTAATACCGTCGTTGCCTATTACTAGCTTAGTAGAAGTAGCATCATCTTTAATACCTAGGCTAGAAAATGCAGTTATTGTTCCGCCCGTTATATGATCTCCGCTTAGGCCTCTTTTCGGTATCGATTTAACGATATCGTTAAAATCAAAAACAGGTTTGGTATTATTGGCCAGGTCTTTTAGAGCTGTGCCAAGGTATGCGATTGCTTTATCTAGGTTGTTTTGGTCTGTCATAGTCTAGTATTTATTTAGAACTATGACAGATCAAGAATCGAATTACAAAGTTTTGAGTAGAATTGTATCTTCGTTGATGCGACCGTTGAGCTTGATATCTACTGCTTTAATGTCCTCTAAGAACTTACGCAGAGCTACTTTACCTGCCGCTTTGAACTCTTTGAGTTGCTCTTCGGGCTTGCGCAAGGTCTTCTGCACAGATCGATTTTCGTCAAAACCCGTGATAGAAGTACCCTTAACTCCGAGCTCACCAAATTCGCTGGTAACGTATTTGCCTAACTTACGTGTCTTGATATTGAAGATCCATAGTTCTTTGGCACCCACGATATCTGCAGGGCTAATAGAAACCAGTTTGAGCTTATCATCTTGTTTCAAATATTTGAGCTTTTCGACGATCTTCTCTACGGGTTTAGACTTCTTAGCACGTGGCTTACGATTAACTTTGGCTTCCTGCATCAGCATATCGCAGGCCGACAGTATTTCTTGATAGAAGGTTACGATTTTTTTGACCTGTGCTTTGCTTAGGTGACGATAGGCTTCTTTGAGCTGTTCGCATTTACCTTCTTGAAGCTCTAGATATTCGTTATATTGACGCTGATAATAATCTTTAATGATGCGAGCGTGAGCAGCCTTAGTCTGTTTTCCACGCAGAAGATTAAGTACCTTAAATGCTTTAGGATCAAAAGCTTCGGGATCTTGACTAAATGATTCGATAGTGTCCTCGATCTCTTCGGTCATTACAAAGGTAGCTTCGCGAACACGGTCCTGGATAGTTATCTGAGGTACAGCAGCCTTTTCCTCAGTAACTTCTGGTTCGTAGTCGTCTTTGCCTTCTTCGATAATTTTAGAAATCTGTGCCCCTAGCCATTGAGCGGTATTTCTGCCTTCATTAAAGTCTGCTCGAACTGGAGGCATTCCTCTTAGAAGATTAGCAGCTATGGCTCCCATAGTCCCGCCGCAGCGAAAGTCTTTGGTATCTTTAAAGGCTTTAACTTGGTCCTTAGTATAACCATTAACGCTCATCCAATTGATTACTTTAGGTTTGAGATCTCGCCCACTAAACTCTACACGATAATAATCCATTGATCGACGAAAGTGCATATAAAACTCGTCCGTGGACATAGTTTCGTATCCGTCCCATTTTGGACTTAGATCGCGCTTTGAATTTGCACGATGCGCCGCTACGTCTTTAGCGGTAACACGAGTCTTAGTAGAGAGTTTGGCCATCAATTGCTCCTAGTGTTTAACAGTATGTATATATTATAATGCCAATCTGTCATGCTGTCAACCGTTCGATTTCTTCATAGTCGCCGTCGGCAGTTTCTCTAAATACTTTGGAAACTTCTGCACCTTCATTAATGGCTTTTTTGGCTAATTGAATAGCCTCTTTACGACTTTTGGTTGTGTCAATAAGTTCTTCGTGTCCGTCAACTTCGGACCAGACCTCATAAAGTTCCCAGGTCATTTTAGTTTACTTTTCTCCTATTAGGTTAAACAAATTTAAGCCAATCTCCATCGGGCGCCACCGCCCAACCAAGACGTTGGAGATCATTCCGGATCTCGTCGGTTATCTTGCCTTCCGGCACATACCTATCAACTATTTCGATTCTAGCCATTTGTTCTTCGGTGAGTTCTCTCGGCTCTTCGTCTGCTGGAGGATATATACCGATATCTCGAATACCAGAACAGTACCAATCAATGTAATCGCCTTTTTGTTGCATATCTGCGATTATACCGCCCGCCGATCTCCAAGAGCAACCCCATTCTTCTTCTTTAAGAATAGGAATGATATCCATTTTAATAAAACCGTTGTTACACATAGCCGCATATAAGTTCTGTGCATAGGCATCGTCGGCACGAACTTTTTCCAAAATCCAATCAGTGGTTAGGAGATCGTATTCCATATTGTTGATTCTGCTTTTGGGATCGTCGAACTTACGCTTATGATCGTCGATTATTTTTTCAAACCAATCGAGATAATCTTCGTTAATGGGTTCACCTTTTTCTGCCTGACGGTTGACATAGCCTTCTTTTTGGAAGCTGTGTCGTTCAGGGCTTTTTGAAATCTTTGACATCTTTAATTGCTAATTTTAAAGTTTCTGCATAGTTTAGAGCAGACTGCTCATTCATTGTTAATACGGTTTGATGTTCAAGATAGCCTTTGACAAGTAAAGTCCAGATCTGTTTAAAGCGATTCATAGACCACCAAGGTGATTTCACTGTGGCATAGATTGTAACAGTAATACCAACATCTTCGGCTTCGATCCAAAGATCGTGAGTGTGATCTTCTGAGCCGCAGTCACATACCACATGATATGTTTTGGCATCACCCCAATCGTTCTTTTTAAGAATACCCTCTGCCGGTGTCTGTAATTTCATATTAATCATTAAACGTTTTAACTTGATCTCGTTGGTCGTAAATGCTTTTGACCATTCGTTGATAATCTTCTTCACTCATACAGGTTCTATAAAGACTCAAAGCCTGTATAGCCATTATACCTGCTATTTCCATAGCATCATATTCTTCTAACATCACACCGGTGAATTGGAGATATTTTGCATACAGGTCTTCTGTACTGTGTTTATAATTATCAAGCAAGCTCATTATTATGTCCAGAGTGATTCACGAATTTTAATAAGACGAACCATCATTTCTTCATCTTCTTTGTTGTATGCTTCTTCGATCTCACGACTCTTGTCTAATGCAGTCTTACACATTTCTGCTTCTTCTGAAGTTTTATCTTCCATATCAAGGAGGTGATAACCTTTTTCACGACGCATTTCACAGTAGGCACTCCAGCCGCTGGCATCGTAGACATCTGGGCGTTTTGGATAGACTTCTTTCCACCAAGTGTAGAGTTCTAGGATTTCTTTGGCGGCTTTGGCTTGATAGGTAGGCTCAGCTAGATGCTTTTCACCTTCATCTAAAAATTCTTCATTAGTCAAAGCCATAGCCCATTTTAGATAGTCAATACCTGCTTCTGGACAGCGCCAGTTGCGGTACCAGCGACGCCACCAAGGATAACTGTACTTCTTACGAGTTTCATCGTCCCAAAGGCAGTGATGCCAAGCCTGTTCTATTTCAACAAAGTCAACAAGCTCATTAAAAAGACATGGAAGAAAACGGTTGCCAACATCACGCCACTCGCCGCGAGGAATATCGCTTGGGTGAGCAGTAAGAGCGTGGGCTTTAGTGACCCAGCGATTGTTGACATAATAGCGTACATCGTTGATTCTTTCGGGAATATAGCACCAAACGTCTTGAAGTTTGTCTAAGCCTTCTTCAGCCAGCCACCAACGGAATGGATAGCGGACCTTAGCAGCCTCTTCCCATTCACGCCATTCTCTACCAGTACCAC
>Ga0315906_10007343_pt1 | contig 13422 bp, 17 predicted proteins | sample LakEriMetagenome_4_FD_203526 | JGI IMG/M metagenome (GOLD analysis project Ga0315906, IMG submission 203526) | Freshwater fungal communities from buoy surface, Lake Erie, Ohio, United States - Buoy 2 MA122 | ecosystem: Environmental > Aquatic > Freshwater > Lake > Lake biofilm | place: USA...
CATTCTTCCCACCATTCTTCCCGTTCTTCCCACCATTCTTCCCATTCTTCCCACCCTTCTTCCCACCATTCTTCCCATTCTTCCCACCTTACTTCCCATTCTTCCCACCTTACTTCCCATTCTTCCCATTCTTCCCACCGTTCTTCCCGTTCTTCCCACCTTACTTCCCATTCTTCCCATTCTTCCCACCGTTCTTCCCGTTCTTCCCACCATTCTTCCCATTCTTCCCGTTCTTCCCACCATTCTTCCCGTTCTTCCCACCCTTCTTCCCATTCTTCCCGTTCTTCCCACCTTCTTTCGTGTCAGCCCCATCCTGCAGTGGTGAATGCGGAAACCAGTCCAGTAATCCTTGGGGTTGCCCACCATCACTATGGTGCTCTTCAAGCAACTGTGGAAATTGCCAGGGCTAAAGGAATATGATATGATAATGATTAAAACAAAGGTAAAAAAGGAGCAAAATGACTAAGCAACTATATGTGTTACATTCACCAAGAACAGGTGGAAACTTTATAAAGGAATCTGTGTCTCCAGTTTTAGATGCTAATTCTTTATCATATTACACAAGGGATCAGTACACTCCTCATACTGTTAATCTTTCAGAACAGGTATTTCTTGCGGGGCACTGGGGAACATACCCAATAACAGTTAATCCAGATATAGATGTTGTGTCAGTAGTTAGAAATCCAGTAGAAGTAAGAGCAAGTATCTTTGTTTATTTATATGATAGAATATTTAGCAAAAGAGCAGAATATGTTAAGTTTGAATCAATAACAGATAAGTTTAAGTATTATGTTTTTGATGATCCAAACTTTGAAATTCATAAAAATATGCAGGCAAGATTTATATGTAACCCTGCCGATTCTATGATTTTTGATGCAGAGTTATTTACTCAAAATAAATACAAATTGCAAGCAGTAAAAGATCTTGCAACATCAAAAGCATTTTCTTGGTTTATTGGCAATGAAAATACTAGTTTGGAAAATGCAATGAGTAATTTATCCTCATTCTACTCTGTGCATAAATATGATAATCTTAACCTAACATGTCAAGATATATCAGCATGGTTTAATGAAAACTATAATGTAAATATAACATTTGATATGAGTAATGTTGTAAATGAGGGTTCATCAGAACTACCTTCTGGTCCTTCATCTACAGCAGAAATTATTGACGCTCTCTCTTCAGATGAAATTGCAAGAATTGAATCTTTTGACAATATAGATAAAGCAATCTACGACCAAGTAGTATAGAACATCAAAACCTGATGTGATATACTATTAAGTATGAGTGGTTGGTCAAATTGGAAAAAAAATCTTGGGGACTCACGTCCTTGGCATTTATTAGATCCAAAACAATTAATTAATGATACAAAAATAGTTGAATCTAGAATGTCTATATGTAATGCTTGTCCACATTTAGTACAGGCTACGAAACAGTGCACAAAATGTGGATGTTTTATGGTAGCAAAAACTAAATTAAAAAATGCAGAATGTCCTTTAGGCCTTTGGAGTAAGGAGTCTTTGTGATTGAAAAAAAATTTGTATTTGCTGTAAAATTAGAAGAGTTTGAAAATATATATGAAGTTTTTGATATATTTTTTGTTACAGAGCAGTATCCAGATCCTTTAAAGCGTTGGTCTGAAGGATTTTCAAATAATGATGTAGAGGTTATTAATGTTTCTAGTTTAAACCCTACCCCAAAAACATTTGATATAGGATCAATTTGGGACGGTACAAAGTTTATTCCCAAAACAACAATAAATAGAATTGAAGTACATGAAAACTTTATATCCTATGCATTTTTAAATACTGATAAGGTTGTTTTTGGAGCACATCTTATAAAAAAGGTAGATGAGTTTTATAGTCAAAAATGGCAGGCTGCAATGACATCAAAAGTTATAGGCCTAGATGCCACAGACTTTCCAGAAGTAGTTTTGGGTTATTTGTGGGATGGAAATAATTTTTACCCACCAGAAAGAAATTAAAATTTTTCATATTTATGATATACTATATTAACAAGGAGAAAAATAACTATGTATGATGAGAATCAAAACCACTGGTTTACAAAAGATAGATCTGAGACCGCATCAAATAGATATCCAACAAGCACCCTGCCTAATGGAATAATTGTAGAAAATCCTGGCCTTGGTCTTAATATTTATAGAAATGTTTTTAGTAAAGATGATGCCGATAGATATATTAAAACACTTGAGTCAAATTTAGACGGCACTAAGAGATATGCTTGGTCAGAAGCACAGGTAACTAATTCAACAACACCAATCAAGAAAGCAAGAGATTGTGTAGACTTTAAATATAAGCAAGAAAACTTAGGGCCAAGAGATGAATTTAATGGAGAGTTAATAGATCTTCATGAAGAAATTTATCAAAAATTAAAGTTTTGTATAGATAATTATGCAGCGTATTGGGGAATTAGTGTTGTCTATTATGAGGCATTTAATTTTGTAAAGTATGAAGGTGAAGGAAAACACTTCAATATTCATGCTGACCATGGACCAGCCTACAATGCTACAGTTTCAGCAGTTATATATATCAATGACGACTATGAGGGCGGAGAAATTCAGTTCCCACGCTTAGATGGATATATTCATAAGCCAAGAGTCGGAGATATTGCGGTTTTCCCATCTAACTACATTTATGAGCATGCATCTCTTCCAATGAAGAGCGGTACAAAATATTGTGTCGTAATCATGACTGATATTAATGAGTTAGGTCATAAGTAATGGATGAGTACAATTTAGTATCCTTTAAGGCATACAGGCCTTGGCTAACAGAAAAAAGTAAGTCTACTCCAACTCCAACACAAAAAGAAATACCACAATGGTATAAGGATGCAGATAGGTTTGCTAAAAATCCTGTAAATGGAGAATACTATAAAGCACCAAGAGAGGTATGTCCATTCCCAAAACCTGGAACAACAGACGACTATGGAATGATACCAACATGGAAAGCCTGTCCAGCAATTATGGATGCTTTTATTACTGGGTATGTTTTTAAAACTCCTTGTGATATAACATTTACTAAAAACTCTAGAGGATCTCTAGATATGAAAATTCAAAATGAAATGTATAAAGATTTTTGTACAGCAAGGCCACAGATGCCACAATTTGAACACCCTAAAGGATACTATAAAGATCATTTTGCATGGATGCCAGACTGGGGAATGAGGCTGCCAGAAGGATACAGTGCTTTATTCATGACCCCAATGAATAGGTTTGATCTACCATTTCTTAATACAACAGGAGTAGTGGATTCTGATAAGGTAGAAGTATTAGGAAGTTTTCCATTTTTTATTGTAGATGGTTGGGAAGGAACAATCCCAGCAGGAACTCCATATTTACAAGTATTGCCTTTTAAAAGAGAAAATTGGCAACATGATATTGATATTTTGGAGTCAAGCAAGATCTATGGTAAAATGGTAGATAACGCAAACTTTTATCGCCAGCCAGACGGCGGGGTATACAAAGATAAAGTTTGGACAAGAAGAGAATACAAATAGGAGCAAAGATGTCAACTTGGACAGAAAAAGAAAGTCTTGGTCATGGAATAACGGTTTATAGAAATGTTATTAAACCAAATTTAGATATTATAAATAGATTGGAAGATGTCTTGGGCAGTCCAGCACCTTGGGGAGAGTTATCTCCAGAAGGAAAAAGATATCACTGGCTACCAGCATATGTTGGGTATCAGCAATTAATGCCAGACTATCGTGATTGCTATGATTTTAAGTATAAAAAGACAGACATTGAGTCAGATCCAAGCGAAGAGTCTTTATTGTTACAAAAAATATGGCAAGATGTTTACGATGCACAGGCTCCAGCAGTTGATGACTATCGTAGAGATTACAACATTATGCCACTAAAGTATTGGGAAGCATTTAACTTTATTAAGTATGGTCCAGGTCAGCATTTCAAGGAACATCATGACCACGGTTATTCGTATAACTGTACCGTATCTTTGGTAGCATACATCAATGATGATTACGATGGCGGAGAGTTATATTTTAGATTACAGGACTTAAATATTAAACCAAAGGCAGGAGATTTATATATCTTCCCTTCTAACTTTATGTATCCACATCAAGCAATGCCAGTTCACTCTGGAACAAAATATTCTATTGTAACAATGCTAGACTATAGCAAAAAGTTTCATACTCCAGACATGTATGATCCAAAGTGGGAAAATGAATAATGTTTAATATATCTGTAGAAAAAATGCATGGTGGAATTTTCAAAATAGAACCAATGTCTATAAAAAGAGATTGGATGGATGTAACTTCTGAAAAGCATGCATACAGATGTTTTCCAGTAACTCAGGCCAATGTCGTAGGATGGAATATTTCTTGCACCCAGGATATAGTATTTACATGGGACGGTATTAATGATCAAACAGATCAGCATATAACTATTACGAGTCCAGAAGGTTCCTATGCTGGAAGAGGTCAATCTACAGTAAGTCTCAATACATCTTTGGTATTTAGAACAGATCCAGATGTAAGCATTTTAACAATTAATCCAGTTAATTATTTTAATGAAGACTTTGAAACATTATCAAATTTAATTAGCACATCATTTTATGATAATCCATTACCACTTGCTATTAAGGCAAAAAAGGCAAATGTTGAAACTGTAATAAAAGCAGGAACTCCAATTGCTACAATTATTCCTATTTCTCTAACTCACTTAAACAATACCTCTATCGAGATTAATAATTATACTGATGAAGGTGGTTCAAGGCTTAAGGCTCTATCAGACTATGGACAAGCAGCACAGGTTGTCAATTCATCTGGGCAGTGGACAGACTGGTATAGAGATGCAGTAAATGAAAAGGGAGAGTCTTTGGGTTCTCATGAAGTGAAGACATTAAGACTTTCTGTAAAAGATAATACGGTAACAGGGTGATATAATATAATGATGATGCCAGAAGAAGCAGTAGAGGTTGTTAGAAAACCATCCTTAACCCCATCAGGGTTTTTCGGAAGTGGTCCTGAAAATATTATTGAACTAGAAAACTTTATGACACAAGAAGAGGTTGACTTTTTAGATAATGCAGCCAGAAGCATCACTGTTTGGGATGTAACCGAAAGCCATAAAAACGAAAACGGTACTGTAATATATGATGCTGGATATTGGAAAGATAGAGTTGCTAGTGCCCCATCATTAAATAAAAATAATCCAGAAATTGTTCCTGTTATAGTAGGACTTTTTAATAGACTTCAGCCAATCATTGAAGATTTTTTTAAAGTAAAAGTTCAACCAACAGGACAAACAATTGTAAAGTGGCCACCAGGATATTATCAACTTCCGCATGCAGATAAAGAATTACACTCTGGACCAGACGCTGGAAAGCCCAATGACTTTCCTTATTACGACATAGCAAGTTTATTCTATATAAACGATGACTATGTAGGAGGAGAACTCTATTTCCCAAATCAGGGAATACAGTTTAAGCCAAAAAGAGGTTCTGCATATTTCTTCCCAGGCGATATGAACTATGTACACGGTGTATCAGAAGTAATAAGTGGAGATAGATATACTTGCCCATTCTTTTGGGAAATTTTAGAACATACTGGAGAGATTAAGCCAGATTTTAATAAAGAGTATTATAGGATTTTCCCTACTGCTGAACAGACATCACAGTGGGATCCTAGAAGGGGAATAATGTAATTATGAGTACAAACTTTACAGTAGAAGAGATATATCCAAATATATTTGTTTACAACAATGTATTTGAAGATCCAGAAAGAATGTATCAGATTGCTAAAGATTCAGTTAATGATTATGATGATGCAATATGGGAAAATTGGCAAGATTGGTATATCTTCGGTAAAAAGATTGAAAAGTTCGGACTTCATTTTGATAAAACTGCAACAGAACTTAAGATTTTAAAAGATATAGATCCAACAAGTAAGGTTCAGGAGGATCAGAGATACTTTATCACAGAACTAGTTAGAGCATTTCATTTAGTAAATAATGATTATATGTCAAAGCATAATTTATCCATATCAGATGAAAAAAATGAAACAGTTCGTTCTTATGGAGTAGATCATCCTAAATGGAATTGGACTGGCCCATCTCTATGTCGCTATTTTGTAGACTCAGAAGGATCAGAGTGGAATGGCGGGGACCTTGCAATGAGATACCATTCTGATTATATCAGAGAATCAATAAAGAGTCCAGGATATAAGTTTGTACTTACGACAACTACATATTTAAATGATAACTATTTAAAGGGTGGAGTAGATTTTGCTATAGGAAATAAACTGATTAACTACAAGCCAAAGGCTGGAGACTTTTTGGTTTTTCCATCTGGACATCCTGATTACCTTACTGAAGATAATGAAGTATACCTACATGCTGCAGAAAACTGTAAAGAAAATGAAAAGTTCTTTACAAGAATGTACTGGCAGGTTTACGAAGATGCTTCTGATGAGTGGAAAAAGAAGGAAGAAGAGTATGGCAAAGAAGAATGGCCTGAAGTATTTAGAAAAATGCAAGAAGATTATATGACAGAACATCCACAGAGAACTGTCATAGAAGGAGCAATTAGAATAAAATGAATCTAGAAAATAAAAATAGACTGACAAAGGACATTGTCCTTTATGAAAACTTTATTGATGCTGATACTGCTGCAAAACTTGTAAGGGTTTTAGATAAGCATGCAGAACTCGGTACAATTAGTTGGATGCCAATATCTTTTTATGAATCTTATTCTTCTGTTCTTCCTCAAGATGATGATGAACATGTTCTTTCTGAAGGCTTGCCTGCTGATATCTTTTCACAAATAAAAGAGGGCATCATTGACGCTGTTGCAAGTGTCCATGATCTTGACCGTAACATAATTTCGCAAATTGGGTATCATACTCAGAAGTGGGAGCCAGGTGCTTATGCAAGAAAACATTCTGATAATACAGATGAGCATGGCAACTCTGGTGCTTTTACAAGAAGTAGATATGCTGCATTTTTGTATTTAAATGATGACTTTGAGGGAGGACTGCTACAGTTTTCAGATCAAGAGATAAGCATACAGCCTAAAGTTGGAATGCTTGCTGCTTTTGACGGAGGATTCAACAATATGCATGAGGTAACTCTAATAACCAAAGGAGTCAGATACACTATTGGCTCATTCTGGGATGATAGAGAAGAAGATGCTTATCCACAAGAACTAAGAGATGCCTGGGCAGAAGAGATGAAAGAAACCAGAGCAAAACAAGAGATTGAAAGAGCAGAATGGCAAGAGTTGCTAAAGCAAGGTTGGAAGTTAGATGCTGATGGTAATAAATATAAGGTTGATGATACAGGAGTAATTCCTCATGATTGATAAATTCAAACAAAACCTAACTACCAATAATCTTAAGTTTGAAGAAATAACAGATGAGGTTTTACTTATCAAAGATTTCTTAACAAAAGAAGAGTTAGACTTTGTTTGGGGTATTATTAATTCTGCTTCTCAAGAAGACTGGGAAGTTGAATATATGGGCAACCTAAAAAACTTTTGCATGGAAAAGTTTGGAAGAGATGATGTTGACAATCTTGTTGCTGAGGGTAAGTTTGAAATTACTCAAAATTGGGTAGACAAAAACTTAAATATTAAGCATCATGAAGAACAACATATTTTCTATAAAAGACTATCAGATCTTATAGTTGATTCGTTTCCAGAGTTAGAACTAAGTGGTCTTGCTACAATCCAAAGAATGCAGCCAGAAGTACAACTAAAGTCTCATGTTGATCAGGATACTGATCCTTCTATAAGATATGCAACAATTATTTATATCAATGATGATTATGCAGAGGGAGAACTATTTTTTAAAAATCTGGATTTAGAACTAAGACCTAAGCCAGGAGATTTGTTATTTTTCCCTGGAGATAGTAAGCATGAGCATGGAGTAAAGCATGTTCAAGACGGACCAATAAGATATGTTATAGTTGGATTTGTAAAGGAAAAAGGACATTATGAAAAACACAAATACTAGGAGAAATAATGAATAGAGAAATTTTAGATCCAAAAGTTTATTACTATACAGACGCTATAGAAAATTTTGATAATTTTATGTCCACTCTAAATGAGTTAGATGCCATGGAGTCTGATGATATTTCTCAGGTAAATGTTTGGCAAAAGTGGACATCTTCTAATGATAAAGATTTCATATATGGAGAAACTAAAACATTTGATCCAAACTCAATAGCAAACTTTGGCGGTAATGTTGGAGAAAAGTCTAAATATATTTATGATGCAGTAATGACTACTCTCTATAATGTATGTAAAGATTATGCAGAGGCTATGGGTGATTTTGATGAGCCAAGACTATTCCCAACTTTTAATATTAAAAAGTATTACACTGGAATGGCAATGGGAGCACACTTTGATCAATTAGATGGAGATAAGACACTTAGATACTCTCTAGTTATGTATTTAAATGATGATTGTGAGGGAGGAGAAATATCCTTCCAGTTAAAGGATTATGACGGAGGCTGGAATAGCAAAGACGGATGGGTGCACGGTGCTCCCCCAGTAAATTTAGATTATGATGATGCAGTTGCAAATAAAGCAATTGACTTTGGAATAAAGCCAAAGGCAAATAGTGTTATTATATTCCCAGCAAATGCACCATATTTCCATACAGCACATACAGTAAAGTCTGGAGTAAAGTATATGGTTCCAGGACACTGGATTCATAATAATATGGATTTGAGCAGAAACGCAGGCATGTAATGCCTGATTTCAATATTGAAAAAATACATGATACTGTTTGGGTTTTTCACAATGCATTAAAAAATCCTGAAGAAATTATTGAGTATTATGAAAATAATAAGACTTGGAAAGACTGGTATACGTTTGGTGAAATGACAGAGATGGAGGGAAAGCATTATATCTTTAATACTTTTCCGACACAACAGGAATGGGATGACAAATTTAACGAACTTTATCCTGTAAATAATGAAGAAAATTTGGTTAGAAAAAGAATAGACTCTTTATTTTATGAAACTACAAAACTTTACCTTGAAGAAAATAATATATCATTAAGTAATTGGATTTATCAGGGTTGGAATATTGCAAAGTATATACCAAATCCAAATCATGATTTTGGATATATTATGCATCATCATACAGACTTTCAAAGAGAAAAGACTTATCAGCCAGGAGTAAAGTTTGGCGTTACTGCAGTCTTTTACTTAAACGATAACTATGAAGGTGGAGAAGTTGAGTTTAGATTTATAGAAGATGAAAGTTTGCAGGTAGTTCAAGAAGATTATTCGTATAAACCAAGTGCTGGAGACGTTGTAGTATTTTTGTCTGGTCATCCACATTATCACGGGGTAAGAACAGTAACCAGTGGAGATAAGTATATGATCAGAACCTACTGGAGATATAATCAAGATGCACATCCAAAGTGGTTGGAGTTTCAAGATAAATATGGTAAAGAGGTTTGGGAACAGATGGAAGAGAAAAGATTAAAGTTTACGTATAGGGGAGAGAACCAACAAATTATTAATAATATTCCAAAATTTATAGGGTTCGAAGAATATTATGATAAACTTGAAAAAGGTGAGATTCAGCCATGAAGACTGCAATAGTTACAGGAGCCAGCAAAGGTGTAGGCCTGGCAACAGTAAAACTTTTATTAGAAAATGACTACAAGGTTATTGCTGTATCAAGAGATCTAACCAAACTGTCAGAATTAAATAATATTAATTTAGAATTATATAGATTAGACATTACAAACGAATCTGAAATTAAAAACTTTTATGAAAAGTATAAGGATATTACTGTAGACCTATTAGTAAATAATGCTGGCGGAGGTTCTGGACCAACCTTTATTATTAATGAAACAATGGATAATTTTAGAAGAGCATATGATATAAATGTTTCTGGACCAATGTATTTATCACAATTATTTATTCCGTCTATGAAAAAATCAGAATCAGCCACTATTATATTTATAACTTCTCTTTGTGGAAAGGTTCCATTTAGAGGCGGGGGTAATTATAGTAATGCTAAAAGAGGAGAGATGGCCCTAATAGATACAATGAGAATGGAGTTTCCAGAGTATGGAATTAAAGTTACAGAGATTTGTCCTGGTACAATAGATACACAGTTAGAAAAAAAAGAAAATGCTTTAACAGCAGAAAATATGGCAGAAACAATAAGATGGGTTGGGTCACTTCCAAAACATATGAATATAAATCACTTGGAGGTAAGTCATATATTTAATAGTAAATATATGTAAATAAAATGAAGATTAATAAATTATATGATGACCTATATGAGGTAAATGATTTTTTAACTGAAGATCAGATGTCTGAGGTTTTAGATATAATTAATAATACTCCAGAAGAACTTTGGTTTGATGAAGAGGCTAGAATAGAGCAGAACATCTCAGATTTTTGGTTTGGCAAAAGTTTATATTTTAAGCATCCTAGCGTATTTGACTCTATCAGAGATTCTCTAGAAAATCTAATGGAATCATACTCTTACTTTCCTCACTCAACACATTTACAAAGATATAAAAAGGGAGACTTTATAAAGCATCATGCTGATCAATGGATTCCAGATTTGCCATACTACATAGGCTATGGGTTCTGCCTATATTACAACGATGACTACCTCGGTGGTGAATTAGACTACCCAGAAATAAATATTAAAGTTAAACCAAAAACAAACAGTTTATATATTCATGGAGGCCATATAGTTCATGGATCATTACCAGTTTTAGATGATAGAATTAGATACTTCACAACTGTTTTTATACATGGAACAGAGCAGCAACCAACAAGACTAAAAGGAGATTTATTTAAATGACAAATATTGGATTTACAAATGAGGACTTTAACTCTCATCAAATGACAGAGCAAGAGCAGTTCATTCTTGGAATTTTAAATAAAAAGAAGAATGGATATTATGTTGAGTTGGGCGCAGCACATTATAGTAATGGAAACAATACTTACTTATTAGAAAAAGAATATGACTGGCAAGGTGTGTCATTTGAAATAGTTGATTCTATGAGAGAAGAGTTTAATGCAAATAGAAAAAACCCATGTATGGGCGATGCTCTATCTTTTAATTATGTTGATTATTTTGAAAAAAATAATTTTCCAAAGCAGATTGATTTTCTACAGTTAGATATAGATGCTGGATATGATATGGAAGGAAGACCAGTAGGCAATAGTCACTGGACACTACATGGATTATTGGCTGTTCCATTAAATACTTATAGATTTACTTTAATTACATTTGAGCATGATGCCAATATGTATTGGAAAAATGAATCTATTAGAAATGCACAAAGAGAGATTTTAGATTCATTTGGATATTCGCTAGTTCATAGATCGTATCATGAAGATTGGTGGGTCGATCCAAAAGTAATACAACACGGCGATTATAGAAAATATTTATACTGGTCAACCTTATAGGAGGAAATTTTAAATGACAAATATTATTACATTTACTAATGTTGTGGGATTCCCAGATCAGTTTAATCCGACTCCAGCATCTGAACTAATACCAGACTGGTATAAAAACATGGAGTCTTATATGGGTGGTAAAAAAGAACCAAATGCCCAAAATGAGTCACCAGGTACAGCAAAAAAATGTATGCCTATTTTTGACGCTATAACTAGTGGATATATTATCTATACACATTGTGATGTTTTTGTTTCGCAAAGATTAGAGTATGGGAAAGTAACTGGAGACAAGCATCCATTTTTTCAAACTCCAGGACACAATATTATTTCATTTCATCAAAAAGCACAACTGCCAGAACACCCAAACGGGGCTGGCCATGAGATTCAATATCCAAAATGGAATAACGTATGGTCAATAAAAACAGAGCCTGGGTACTCGTGTTTATTTATTCCTCCTATGCACAGAGAAACCCCATTTGTTGCTTTCCCTGGAGTTGTTGATACTGATACTTACTCTACTCCAGTAAACTTTCCTTTTGTGTTAAAAGATCCAAAGATGGAAGGATTAATTCCAGCAGGAACACCAATTGTTCAAGTAATACCATTTAAAAGAGATAAATGGAAGATGTCTTTTGGAGGAGAAGAAGATATTAAAGAACAAGATAACACAAAGAAAAAACTAAAGGCTTTATTCTTTGATTCCTATAAAAGACAATTTAGGCAATTAAAAGAGTATCGTTAGAAAAAGATTAACCCTAAATAATACATATAGAGTTTTTGTTTTTTCAAAACTCTGATATACTTAGGTAACTACAGTTTTCAATTAGGAGAAATACATGTCTGATTTTTTTAGTTTTCGTTTGTCCGAAGAGTTTATAAATGATTATAAATCAAAGGAACCACCATTTGGATTTACAGATGCTGGTGGTAATTCATTAGGAGAGATTACGTTTATTCGTACCTACTCTCGTATGAAAGAAGATGGAACTAAAGAAAGATGGTATGAGGTTTGTCGTCGAGTAATCGAGGGTATGTATTCGGCTCAGAAGAATCATGCAAAAGAGAACAGACTTCCATGGAATGACTATAAGGCACAGGCTTCGGCTAAAGAGGCCTACCAACGTTTATTTGAATTAAAGTGGACACCACCAGGACGAGGTTTATGGTCTTTTGGCACGGCACTTACAATGGAAAAGAAAAACTCAGCAGCATTACAAAACTGCGCTATGGTATCTACAAAAGACATAGATAGAAATGATCCAGGAACATTATTTGCCTGGGTTATGGATGCACTTATGATGGGTGTTGGTGTAGGGTTTGATACTGTGGGAGCAGATAAGCATTTAACCATTTATAGTCCTACAGAGCCACCACAGGTTTATGAAATTCCAGATACTCGTGAAGGTTGGGTAGAATCTGTTAGATTATTAATTAATTCATTTTTAAAGCCTAACATGTATATTCAAGAGTTTAACTATGACCTTATTCGCCCCCTAGGAGCGCCTATCAAGGGCTTTGGAGGCACTGCAAGCGGTCCTGCACCACTTATCCAGTTGCACAAGCAGATAAGGGCTGTAATAGGCGGTAGAGCAGGAGAAACCCTAGACTCAAGAGCAATAGTAGATATCGTAAACCTTATTGGTACCTGTGTGGTATCAGGAAATGTTAGACGATCTGCAACTTTGGCTTTAGGTAATGCTCAGGATGAAGACTTTATGAATCTTAAGAATTCTGAGGTTTTTCCAGAAAGAAATTCATTTGATCCAGAAAACCCAGGTTGGGCATGGATGTCAAACAACTCGATTTCTGCGACGGTAGGTACAAAGTACGAAGACTACGTAGACCTAATCGCAAGCAACGGAGAGCCAGGATTCATTTGGCTTGATGTTGCCAGAAACTATGGCAGACTTAAGGATCCTGCGGATGGCAAGGATTATCGTGTAATGGGATTCAATCCTTGTGCAGAGCAGCCATTGGAATCATACGAACTATGCACCTTGGTT
>Ga0315906_10007344_pt1 | contig 13422 bp, 11 predicted proteins | sample LakEriMetagenome_4_FD_203526 | JGI IMG/M metagenome (GOLD analysis project Ga0315906, IMG submission 203526) | Freshwater fungal communities from buoy surface, Lake Erie, Ohio, United States - Buoy 2 MA122 | ecosystem: Environmental > Aquatic > Freshwater > Lake > Lake biofilm | place: USA...
AGTAAAACGCTTGATATCAGTGCTATGAGTTTTCACAGAGTGTTGCGTACAGCATGGGATCTGGATGCACTTAATGAGTGGAGTAGTGTTGTAGCCCTCACGTACATTGCAGCGCAACGTGTTTTCCCCGATTATAATGAAATGGCGGATGCAAAAGCGTTACTGGAAAGCGTAACCAGAAGTTTTGGATATCATTATGGTGCCAAGAAAAAAGTGCGCATCAATTCAATTTCTCAATCGCCAACAAGAACAACTGCAGGAAGTGGGGTTAAGGGCTTTGATGGCTTCATCAATTATGCAGAAAAAATGAGTCCACTCGGTAATGCCAGTGCAGAAGATTGCGCTAATTATATTCTTGTTATGTTTAGTGATCTAACCCGCATGGTAACAATGCAAAATTTGTTTCACGATGGAGGGTTTAGTTTTACGGGTGTAACGGGAGATGTAATCGAACAGATGGAAAAATAATCTAGATATAATTTTAAACCGATGGATTGGGTAGCGTTTGTTGGGTTGGCGGGTTCTTTCTTGAGCAGTATAACTTTTGTGCCGCAGGTATATAAAGTCTGGAAAAATAAGCGCGCCGGCGATCTAAGTATTTATACCATTCTTATAGTAACGAGCAGTACCCTTATCTGGCTCGTGTATGGTGTGTTTCATCAGCCGTTTTTACTTCCTGTTGTAATTTGCAATGGATTTATTTTTCTGCTTTCTTTATTGCTCTTATACTTCAAGAAAAAATTTACCTCATAGATCGGATGTATGAGGTACGAAGATGTTACTAGTATTCGTCTTCATTGAAAAAGAAATCATCCTGACTTGGGTAGTCTGGCCAGATATCTTCGATACTTTCATATATCTCTCCTTCATCATCCAGTTCTTGTAAGTTTTCTACAACCTCAATAGGTGCGCCACTACGGATGGAGTAATCAATTAATTCATCTTTTGTAGCGGGCCAAGGGGCATCTTCCAGATAAGAGGCAAGTTCAAGTGTCCAAAACATGAGCTTTCTAATTTTTGCAAAAGTAACTTTCCTTTACAAATAACCAAATATGATTATTGATTTTTATCATTTTCTTAAAAGAGGTATATTAAATTCAAATAACCAAGGGGCTTTGTTATCTTCGAGCATGATTTTTGTATATGTTATCTTGTAAGAATATTAAGAAAAGTTATGGTGATCTCCCGGTGCTGAAAGGGGTTAGCATGCAAGTCGGCAAAGGCGAAATTGTGAGCCTTATGGGCTCCAGTGGCGCAGGCAAAAGCACATTGATGCATATACTGGGAACTTTAGATGCGCCAGACGAAGGATCGGTTTTGCTCAATAATCAGGTTATTCATCAGTTAAAGTCGAAGGAACTTGCGGCTTTCAGAAATCAGCATATTGGATTCGTCTTTCAATTTCATCATTTACTTCCTGAATTTTCTGCGCTTGAAAATGTATGCATACCAGGTTGGATTGGAAAAAGATCAAGAAAAGAGGTGGAGGAGAAGGCGGCAGATTTATTGTCAATGATGGGGCTTAAAAATCGATTCAATCATAAACCTAATGCTCTGTCTGGGGGAGAACAGCAGCGGGTATCTGTTGCCAGAGCACTTATCAATCAGCCTGATATCGTTTTCGCTGATGAGCCTACCGGTAATCTTGATTCAGCAAATGCCGAGGAATTGCATCGTTTGTTTTTTGAATTAAGAAATAAATTCAATCAGACATTTTTGATTGTAACACATAATGAATCATTGGCTGCGGCTTGCGACCGAACGATTCATATGAAAGATGGGTTGATTGTTTAGGCCAATATGTAAATATCCAATACTCAGACCCTAGGCTTCCATTTAATTTCATCTACTTTTAATAAGTGGCCTGCATATCTGCTGAGTACAAAAAGGTAATCACTTAATCGGTTCAGGTAAATAATAATTGCGGGAATTACTTCCAGTCCTTGTTCTTGCATCCTTACGCAACAGCGCTCTGCTCTCCGGCAAACACACCGTGCAATATGTAAGGATGATACAGTAGTGTGTCCGCTAGGTAAAATAAATGCTGTCATCGGCGGAATTTGTTCCGTCATACGGTCAATTTCTTTTTCCAGCAATTGAATATCACTATCCTTCAAGTCTGGAATTTTCATCTTTGGCTCTTTCTCAGGATCACATGCAAGCGATGAACCAATGGTAAACAGCCGGTCCTGAATTTCCATTAATACAGATTTGTTGTCTGCATCTGTAATCAGATCGTGGCAGTAGCCTATATGTGCGTTCAATTCATCAACGGTACCGTATGCTTCAATGCGCAGATGACTTTTCTCCACTTTGGTGCCTCCTATAAGAGAGGTTTTTCCTTTGTCTCCAGTTTTGGTATAAATTTTAAATGCCATATGAAATGATGATTAACTTGTTCAAATAACAAGGGTTTCCTTAAAAGGTTAAATATGTTTTTGATTACTGTAAAAAAAAGAAAGTTTTGTGGACAAATTATCCAGATTGGAGTCATGATTTTGTCTGATCGCTTTCAACAAGTCCATCTCTCAATCGGACTACCCGAAGCGCGTATCTGGCGATGTCTTCTTCATGCGTTACAAGTACCACTGTATTACCCTGTTGATGGATCTCGGTTAGTAATTGCATAATCTCTGAAGATGTTTTTGTGTCGAGGTTTCCTGTAGGCTCATCTGCCAGAATGATGGAGGGGTTATTAACCAATGCTCTGGCAATGGCTACTCTTTGTATTTGTCCACCGCTAAGTTCATTTGATTTATGGTGTGATCTGTCTGACAGTTTTACTTTATCCAGCATCTCCATAGCACGTTTTAGTCGTTCTTTTTTGGGGATGCCTGCATAAATCAGGGGGAGTGCAACATTCTCTACAGCTGTGAGTCGAGGGAGAAGATTGAACTGCTGAAAAACAAATCCAATTTCTTTATTTCTTATTTCGGCCAGTTCATTATCGGAAGTGGTGCTGATATCTTGACCATTCAAAATATATTTTCCTGCTGATAATGTGTCCAGGCAGCCTAATATATTCATCAGTGTACTTTTCCCGGAACCGGAGGGACCCATCAGCGCAATGAATTCATTTTTTTGAATCAGCAGATTGATGCCCTTTAGAACAGGAAGTTCGTTTTTACCAAGAAAGTAGCTTTTACGAAGATTTTCAAGCTTGATTAAATGCTCCATACTTTCTGCTTATTTTTTGATGACTTTAGGAACCAGAAAGAATGCATCGCTTTTATTTGTTGCTGCCTTAAGGGCAGTCTCCCTGTCAATCAATTGTGCTGTTGTATCACTTCTAAGTTTATTGATTTCTTCTGTCATATGAAGCAAAGGCGGAATACCCTCAGTATTCACGCTTTGAAGTTTCTCAAAAAAACTAATCATATTTTCCATATCATTTCTGAGCGTTTCTTTTTCAGACTCAGGTATATGGAGCCTTGCCAATGATGCCAAATTATCAATCAATGTATTGGTTACTTCCATGCTACAAAGATATTATATTCACACTTTGAATTACATAAATATGGGAGACGGCAAAGATTGATTGTTAATGGCAAATTTTAATTGAAGCTTGTTTGAATATAAAAAAAACCTCCATTAGGGAGGTTTTGGATTTATTTATTTAATCAATTAAGCGATGGCCTGCTTGACAAGATCAGCTGCTTCACTAAGTAAAATGGCACTTTGTACTTTTAGTCCGCTTTCGTCAATGAGTTTTTTTGCTTCATCAGCATTCGTGCCCTGTAAACGTACAATAATAGGGACAGGAATATTGCCAATAGATTTATATGCATCAATAACCCCTGCTGCTACGCGGTCGCAACGGACAATTCCACCGAAGATGTTGATAAGAATTGCTTTAACATGTGGGTCTTTCAGGATGATTTTGAATCCGGCTTCTACAGTTTGTGCATTTGCAGAACCACCTACGTCTAAGAAGTTGGCAGGTTCACCACCGCTAAGTTGAATCATATCCATAGTGGCCATTGCAAGACCGGCACCATTAACCATACAGCCTACATTACCATCTAATTTTATGAAATTAAGATTATGCTTTCCGGCTTCTACTTCGGTTGGGTCTTCTTCTGTAACATCTCTCATGCTGGCAACCTCCGGGTGGCGAATGAGTGCATTGTCATCTATATTCATTTTACAATCTACCGCTATGATTTTGTCATCGGCAGCTTTGAAGAGAGGGTTGATTTCAAGCATGCTGCAATCTAGGCCAACATATGCCTTGTACAACTGTGTAACAAATTTTACGCAATTTTTAAAAGCTTCTCCTGATAGTCCAAGGTTGAATGCGATTTTACGTGCCTGGAAAGGTTGTAGCAAACCGCCCGGGTTTACCCACTCTTTAAATATTTTTTCCGGTGTGTCGTGCGCTACGTCTTCAATGTTCATTCCACCTTCCGTACTATACATAATAACATTTTGTTTGGTGGAGCGATCCAGCAGAATAGATAAGTAAAATTCTTTTCGCTCACTCGGGCCGTCGTAGTACATATCTTTTGCTACTAAAATCTTATTAACGACTTTTCCTGAAGGTCCTGTTTGTAAGGTTACGAGTGTTCCACCCAAAATACCTTTAGAAAACTCTTCCACCTGTTCCTGATTTTTGGCAACTTTAACACCATTTACACCGGTTTCTTTAATCGCCCCTTTTCCTCTTCCGCCCGCGTGTATTTGTGCTTTGATAACAGCAAAACTGCTTCCTGATTCAGATTTTATCTGACGGTAAGCTTCTGTGGCTTCCTGTACAGTGGAGCAGGCATGGCCTTCCTGAACGGGAACATTATATTGCTGCAACAAGGTTTTAGCCTGATATTCGTGGAGATTCATTGAAAAAAATTTTTGCGAAGATAAGGAAGGATGCTTTTTAAAAGTAAGGTTTGACTATAAATAAGCCAGATAATTTTGCGTTAAAGAATATAGATTTAGAGGCGATAGTATTCCCATATTCGTAAAAGTATTTATGATTGTATATTTGCCGCAATTGTTTACACTCCTTCATTGTATGAATATTTTTAATAAGACAAGTGTTTTTGGGTTTGATTATCAACGTCAAGTGAGGGGTTTTGCATGGGTTGGCGGCAGGTATCTCTTAATTTTTATTTTTATTTTATCGGCACAGCAATCTTTTGGGCAAAGACCGGGAATTGGGAGTGGCAGGATGGATGGATTTAGGCCGAATAATCAAGGTGCGGGTGGTGGTCCTTTTAAAGATTCCTTACAGCACAGGAGTGGGCTGGAGGATTCTGCCACAATTCTGTACCGGATGCTTGATGGGGAACGTTATTATTTTCAGGATTCTTCGGTAAATGATTTTACCAAAAGATGGCCAATGCCTTGGTCTCATTATTTTTTAGGTAATACGGGAAGCGCTTCGAGGTCTTTAATTTTTTCACCAGTTCTGCAAGCAGGCTGGGATCCTGGTTTTCATGCTTTTGATCCTTACCATATTGATGTAAGCAATACACGCTTTTATAATGTCACAAGACCATTTACTGAACTATCGTATATACTTGCATCCAAAAGAGAGCAAAATATCGGACTGTTTCATACGCAGAACATTCGGTATAACTGGAATTTTTCTATCGATTACCGGTTAATAAATGCCCCGGGTTTTTTCAAGAATCAAAAAAATAGTCATGACCGATATGCTGTAAATACATGGTACCGGTCAAAAAATAATCGTTATTTTCTTTTTGTTACAGCCGGCAGCAGCAAAACGGGTGCATCAGAAAATGGCGGAATCACTGATTTTTCCTTACTAAATGATATTCCTGCTTTTTCTGACCGGTTTTCTCTGCCAACAAATTTAGGGGGCAATCAATTTGAGTCTAGGACTTTACTAAGTAATGTCATCAACACAGGAAATACCTATAAGCGTCAACAGCTCCTGGTCAGAAATAGTTTTGATTTTGGCAGAAGGGATTCTGTTAAGATAGACACATCGTTATCCTATTTTTTTGTGCCCAGATTCAGATTACAGTATACATATAGCATCCATCGGGATCGTTATCGTTTTGCAGATAACAGAGTTGACACAACAGGATATAATAATTTGTATGAATTTACGGAATTGGGTAATGAATGGGCAATAGAGGATCGATGGCAATTTCAGCAGCATGATTTTTCATTACTGCATTTCCCGGATCCTAAAAATCAGACGCATTCTATTAAAGCGGGGGTTTCTTATCAGCAGATTGAAGGACGATTTGGGACGGAGAGTGTGCAACTTACCAATGCAGGTATTTCCGGTGAATATAGAAACAAGACAAGAAACGGAAAGTGGGATTTTCAATTGACGGGTTTGTTTTTTGCGGGGGGCGATTATTCGGGAGATTATCAGGCTGAAGTTGTAATGACACGTTTTTTGGGTAAAAGAAATAATCTTTTAACCCTCGAAGTTAAAAATGTTAACAGAACTCCCGCTTTTATTCATAATGATTTAAGCAGTTTTAAATTGTTTAATCGAGGGAATACAAATTTCTTAAAGGAGAATCATAGTACTTTCTCCGGTAAGTATATTATCCCACACTTAAAAATGGAAGCGGGGGTGAGATATTTATTAATGAGTAACTATACCTATTTTTTTAATCTCAGGCAATCGCGCCAGGAATCTACTATATTTAATGTGGTGCAATTGAATGTTGCCCAAAAAATCCCTTTAACACGCCGATGGAACTGGTATATAGATTTAGTAATGCAGCAGGCGACCTCCAATGCGCCGGTGAATCTTCCACTGGTTTTAACGAGAAACAGGATTGCATTTGAAGGCACACATTTTAAACAACTTAATTTAAGTACGGGACTCGAATGCAGATATGCGAGTGCGTTTAAGGCGGATGGATATTCACCTATTTTAGGACAGTTTTTCCTTCAAAATGATACCGTCATTAAAAATCTGCCTGATATAGCTGCGTATCTTCATTTTAGAATCAGAAGTTGGTATTTGTTTGTCAGGGCTGAACATCTTAATACAATAAGTCTTTCTCCTCAACTAGGTTTTTTTGAAAATAATTTTGCCGCACCGAATTATCCGACGCCCGGTTTATTATTCAGAATAGGAATTTTCTGGGGGATGGTTAACTGATGGCAGAATGCCAGGAGTTTCGTAAATTTGAGTAAGTGTTTAAAAAGATTATCATATTCTTACTCGCCATCTTTTACATCAATGTATCTATGGGCATTGGGGTGCAGTTTCATTATTGCATGGGTAAAATGGTTTCGATGGCCTTTGGACATGATAGTGACCACAATAACACCTGTGGAGATTGTGGGATGGATACAAAGGAAAGCGCATGTTGTAAAGATGAATCTGTATTATTAAAAGTGCAGGATTGCCATCAGCCCGCTTCCTATTTTCAGGTTGACAAATATTTCACTCCTGCATTATATAGCCAATTTGATTATTTATTTTTACCGAGCCCCTCTAATTTCCGTTACGCTTTCTCTTCTTCTAGGAATACGCAATCGAGTAGATTTGATAAACTATATATTGCAATATGCGTGTTGCGGATTTGACAGCATGCTTACTCTTTCTATCATTTTATTTTTAATTTTTTAATTTTTTTTATGAAGTATAATATATCATTTTTTATTGCATTTATTTTTTTATGTACAGCAATACATGCGCAGCAGGTAAACAAGACATTTTCTGTATCTGGTAATTGCGGCATGTGCAAAAAGACCATTGAGGCTGCCGCCATTAAACAAGGCGCAGTTTCTGCCAATTGGGAAAAAAAGACCCAAAGCATTATGGTAAGTTTTGACCCTAATGTAGTAACAGAAGCAGCAATTAAACAAGCTATTGCGGATGCCGGATATGACAATGAGGGTTTTAAAGCAAATGAAGCTTCTTATGCCGCATTGCCTGATTGTTGTAAGTACAGGGCAGAAAAGTCTGAAACTCAGACTAAACCTTCAAAATGTAAGAAAGACGGGGATTGTAAAAGCAACAAAAAATGTTGTAAACAAAAATGTGAAGAGAAATGCTGCGAAAAGAAAGGAACAAAAGATTGTTGCAAGAAAAAAGAAGGATGTAAGTCTGAAGATGGTTGTAAACATTAATTTATTGCGGGAGCCAAAGGCTCCCGCTTATTTTTTATGATGAAAATTTTTGCATTTCTCTTTTCGGGATTCTTTTTTTGCTTTGATGCATCTGCTCAAAAAATTGTTGCTGCTGATTTACAGGCGGCCGGGTTAACTTGCTCGATGTGCAGTAATGCTATTCAGAAATCGCTGCTTACACTGCCATTTGTGGCGCAAGTAACGCCCGATTTGAAGCATTCTTTATTTGAGATTACATTTAGAGAAGGTCAGGTAGTAATGCTAGAATCAGTTAAAAAGAAGGTAGAAGACGCCGGTTTTAGTATTGCTTCATTGAAAATTAAAGTTAATCCAGACGCTAAAGATTTCGCGCGGGCTAAGGTCCTTAAGATGGATCAACAATATTTCTGTATTTCAGCTACTGAAAAATGGAAATCAGAAAGTGGCTCTTATGATTTAATTATCATGAATAAGTATTTCACTACTGATAAAAAACAGAAGCAATATCAAAAAATAATGGAGCAACTGAAATGTGATATCCCCGAGAAGTCTGTTTCTGATTTGTACTATTGCCTTATAGCAGAATGATGAATTAGGATATTCTTATTAAGGCCTTTTAAAATTATTTTTATTGTCCTCCTTGGGTAACGTTCCTTTAGGGGCTTGTTTGCCTTGTTCTTGTAGTGGCTTTCTTTCTTTTTTCGCTTCTTCTATAATTTGAACTTCATCGTTATTGAGCGCTGTTTCATTTTCCGGCATGGGATCTTCTCCAAAAAAATCATCTGCATTTCCACTACCTTGATCTGTTTGTTCAGCATCATCTGTTTCTTTAAACTTTTCAGTAAAGTTTTCATAATCCATATTGCTTTCAACATTCATGCTTTCCGGTTTAATAAATGTAGCTTCTTTTTGTAAACCTAAGCTCTGATTATTATATGCTTTGTCGAAAAAGTATCCCCAAATAGGTAATGCCATTCTGTTTCCTTCGCCAGTCATTTTAAGAAAAGGATCGTCGCATCCCACCCATACTCCTCCCAATAGCTGAGGGGTATAGCCTAAAAACCATGTGTCTGTATTCCCGTTGGTAGTACCGGTTTTGCCGGCAATATTCATTTTTAATCCCATCCCTCTCAGTCGAACACCAGTACCAAAGTCAACAACACCCTGCATCATTTGGCACATTGTGTAAGCTGCAGATTCACTCATGACCACTTTTTGTTTGGGCAGATTGGTATGAATTACATTACCGTTTCTATCTTCAATTTTTGTGATATAAATGGGGTCTGTGCTAATTCCATTGCTTGGAAACATCGTATAGCTTTGCATCATTTCGAATAAGCTTATATCTGCGGTACCCAAGGCCAGGGAGGGATAGGGCGGCATCTCAGATTTGATCCCTGCGTTTTGTGCAAATGTTATAACGGGTCTTGCGCCAAACTGATTAATTAAATAAACGGCTCCAGGATTTTTAGAGTAAGCTAAACAATTGGCAAGTGCTCCTCCTTTCCCGGAAATCATTTTGTCTCCCATTTTAATTGGACCTGCCGGCAGAGGTGTTTCTGGGGTAAATCCATTTTCTATTGCGTAAGCGTACAAAATTGGTTTAAATGTTGACCCCACCTGTCTTTTCGTTTTGACATTTACATGGTCATATTTAAAACTTTTGTGATCAATACCGCCCACCCACACTTTAACTTCACCGGTAAATGGATCCATTACCATAAAGCCCGTTTGTATTGTTGTTTTATGATATTTAATCGAATCAACAGGGGTCATCACAGTATCCTTTTCTCTTTGTGCATTCCATGCAAATACTTTCATTTTAGTTTTTACATAAAATGATTTTCTGATTGATTCTTCGTCAATATCTTCTGCCACCATATTTCTCCAACGGTCGCTGTTTTTTATTGCATTTTCAATAACTTTTTCCTGACCTTCCCATATTTTGCCACTCTTAATGTAAGGTAGATTTCGATAGTTTTTTTGCATGTCTTTTAAATGTTGCTCTACCGCTTCCTCTGCATAGAGTTGCATTTTTGGATTGATGGTTGTATATATTTTGAGCCCATCTCTATAGATATTGTAGTTTTTTCCGTTAGCTTTTTTATTTTCTTTGCACCATTTTTTCATCTCATCTCTTAGAACTTCCCGGAAATAAGGCGCAATCCCTGAATTTTCTTCCATTTTTTTATAATTCAGTGGAATGGGTTCTGTTTTAATTTTATTGGCTTCTTCTGCGGTTAAATAGTTGTTTTTAAGCATTTGCTGCAGTACGATATTCCTTCTTTGCTGTGATCTTCTTGGATCTCTTCTTGGATTATATATGGTATTGCCTTTTAACATGCCAATCAAAACAGCAGATTCGTTTACAGTTAATAAAGCGGGCTCTTTTTGAAAGAATGTACGTGATGCATTTCTGATGCCATATATATTATCTCCGAATGGAACAGTGTTTAGGTATAATGCAATAATTTCATCTTTTGTGAAGTTTCTTTCAAGTTTTACAGCGATAATCCATTCCTTGATTTTTTGAAGAATTCTTAAAGGGGCAAAGCTTGAATAATTGGTAAAAAGATTTTTGGCAAGTTGTTGTGTAAGTGTACTCCCTCCTCCGTCCTTACCTAGGTTTACAATGGCTCTGGCTAGTGCAATACCATCTATTCCAGAATGGTCGTAGAATCGTTCATCTTCCGTTGCAATCAAAGCATGTATCGTATTTTTAGCAAGGTCTTTAAATTCAATATTACTTCTGTCTTGCAGATAGAACTTTCCCATAAGCGTTCCATCGGCCGCCAACACTTCACTCGATAAGGAGGCGGAAGGGTTTTCTAGTTCCTCTATGGAGGGCATATCGCCAAATGCGCCCCAGTTTGCAAGCGCAATGATAAGTAAAGCAACACCTGAACCAATAAAAAAAACGCGCCATAAAATGCGAACTGCTTTTGTCATTTTCTATGATAATAATTTATAAACAAAGGTAGGCCATATTTGGAAAGCCGCTTGTTTGTGTATTCCTAAAATTTATCCTTAATGTATTGTCTTATGAATAGGAGATATTCACTTATATCTTTTCTTGTTTTTAAAATTTCCAGATTATTTTCAGAAATAGTCAGCAGTTGGAATTTGTTTGCTGCAAGCCATGGAATAATCTTATTCATTTTGGGCGCAATTTCATCGTAGTAGCCCATTGCTGAACCTAATGATGCAAACGGACCTATTTCAAGCCATGCTGTTTCATTTTTAGGTTCATAAAGATAGAGGCCAATATCCTGCCCACCCCTTGAGCTATTATTATTTCTTTGAAAAGCAATTTTTGCTTCATTACGATATACCTGATCGATTTGTTCAAAAATCATTAATAATTTATAAGGCTCACTTGTATTATAAATGTATACCATATCTACTTTGATCTCTTTCAATGGCAAAAGGATACTGGGATTGGCTGCGGGTTTTATGGCTCCTGACAAAGGGAGAAAACTTCTCCTTTCTGTGTTATGGGATATAATTTCTATCCCTGAAGGAGGTCTTTTTAACGTACGATTGCCGATCGCTTTATTTGAAGTAAAAACAGGTGTTAAGGATGGGCGCTTCGTAATATGTTTTACGGGTTGAATCTCAGGCCGCTCTTCATAGGGGATGTCTAATTTCTTTTCTTCATCTTTCTTAATATCTGTTTGCTGAAGATAGGTTATAATTTCTTTTTTTCTATTGATGACATCTTTAAGCGTGGTGGCTTTGCCTGCTATTGCTGTTCCGCTATAATTTGATTCTATGTATGACAGGTTGATTAATGCTAAACTGTCTTCTTTGTTATGTACATAACCCATTGCTTCCAGATATAATAATTGAGGTGTCCAGTATTTGTTGCCATAAATGGAATCGGCTTTCTTTTTTTCATTCATCGCCGCCTCATATTCTTCGTTTTTAAATAAATGGTAAATCCTTTCATACGGTGCGTTTTCTTTAGCAAGCTTCGAAGCATTATTCTCAGGATTGATTGACAACGACTTGTTTTCAGGGTATTTTTCTTTAAGTAGTTGACTGTATTTGGATGAAAGCTGAAGGTTGCCTGATTTTTTTTGAGCTATTATTAATTCTGTCAGAATTGTGTCTTCTTTTGTGGTATTGGGAAATCTTCTTAAAATTTCTTCAAGTGTTGCTGAAGCCTGTGCGTAATCTTCCAGCTGATTTTTATAAATAATTGCTTGTTTGTATAGTGCAGCTTCAATATTTTGATTTGAAGTAAGTAGCATTCCTTCGTTTAAAGGAAGATTACTTTCCAATGAGGCAATGGACAATTCTTGTTCGTCTTCTAATTGCGGACGATTTCCGGGCGCAACAGTACTCCCTGCCTGATCAATATCTCCGTCAATCCCTCCGGGATTGCCGGGCATGAAATTTTGCTGAACATTGGCAGCATCAATATCCGCCTGCCTTCTCCATTTGTCAACATTGGGTCTTTTGCCCCATCTTGATTTAAACTCGGAAAATCCTTTCGCTTTTTGACTGTTATTATTAAAGTACCAGCTTCCCGTTGCTGTAGCGGTTTGAATGAATAATCCCTGATCTTGATTGCCGCTATTTCCGGAAGCCGTAAATGAAGACATGCCCGCATCTGAATCCGTATCTTTTATGCCTCTTTCTTTACGAAGTGTACGGAGTAGTTTTTTTAGAAACTGATATCGCTCTTTTTCATTCATGGATGCAATACGCTGCAGGCTATCTTCTTTTTTAACAATATCAATTTGCTCAACAAGTTCTTTAAGTATTTTCTTTCTCGCTTCTATATCAGCACTTTTATCAGCTAATTTAGGGTCTTGCATATTCAGGCTGTCATACGCGGCTGAGGAGAGGTAATAATTTTTTTGGTGATAAAAAAGCGTGGCTAGTTTCAGGTAGGTTTTATTTTTTAATTCAATATTTTCAACATTATATTTTGCGCTTTTTTGAAATAGACTTATTGCTTTAACTGTATCTTTTCTATCCATGGCAACACCGGCAGCCGCAAAAAATAAAACATCTTCGAATCCGTCAAATCTTTCTTTTTTGGATAGTTTAAGCAGCTCATTATATGTGGCATCCATATCATTGCCTTTGCTGTTTTTAACAATTTGAGCCTCGTAAATTCGTGCATGAATATATAATACGGGGTCAGGTGTATGCTTTTTAGAACGGGCATAATAAAAAGCCGCCTCATTATTCTTATTCAGCTTCGAATTCAACTGAGCAAGAAGATATTCCCATCTAGATAAATCTGTTTTATTCTTACAGTTTTTCAAGGATTTTTTTAGATAAAATGCGGTACTATCCCAGTTCTCTTGCTGATAATATACAAATGCCAACACCTCATCAATTGAACTGTATAGGCGCTTC
>Ga0315906_10007345_pt1 | contig 13420 bp, 9 predicted proteins | sample LakEriMetagenome_4_FD_203526 | JGI IMG/M metagenome (GOLD analysis project Ga0315906, IMG submission 203526) | Freshwater fungal communities from buoy surface, Lake Erie, Ohio, United States - Buoy 2 MA122 | ecosystem: Environmental > Aquatic > Freshwater > Lake > Lake biofilm | place: USA: Lake...
TGAGATGGGCAATCTTTCGGTAACCCTGGGCGATCAGGTGGGAAGTAGCCTGGTAGGCTCCCTCAAAATCATCTACGACCAATTTGGGTGAGGGCAAAAATTCTGTGATTTTATCAAACTGCACCACGGGTTTCCCTTCGTCCAAAAATGCTTGCAAATGCTCTGCTTCCTTGGTTTCATTGGAAACTGAAATCAACAAGCCGTCTACTCCCATACGGAGTAGGTATTGGCTGGCTAGAATTTCATCTTTTAGCTGATCAAAAGATTGAACAAGGAGAATGCTGTATCCGTTTTTTTTGGCTGTTTCTAGCGCTCCACTGATGGTGGTGGAGAAGAAGTGATGTACCATCTTGGGAACAATCATGCCCAAGGTGGAGCTTCTGTTTTTCCGAAAATTCACCGCCATGGGATTGGGTACGTACTGGTGATTGGCGGCATAGGATTTGACCAGCTGTATGGTTTCTTCCGAGAGGGAGGGATAAGCGTTCAGTGCTCTAGATACGGTAGATGGAGATAAATTTAATTCCCTTGCGATATCCTTAAGCGTTTTCTTTCGTTTTTCAGGCATGGGATTAGAGAAAATGGGGAACGGTCAAAACAAGGAATTCCTCGACGATGACTTTTAAACTTTGAAGTTAGGCTAGATCTATAAGATGGGCCTAAACTGCTTCAAAAACCTAAGGTCATTTTCTGTAAATAGGCGCAAGTCTTTGATCTGGTACTTGAGCATGGCAATCCGTTCAATGCCCATTCCAAAGGCAAATCCCGTGTATTTTTTGGAATCTATGCCACAGTTTTCCAGTACATTGGGATCCACCATTCCCGAACCTCCAATTTCTACCCAACCGCTCTGCTTGCAGACCGTGCAGCCTTTGCCACCGCAGATCAAGCAAGAAATGTCAATTTCTGCGCTGGGTTCAGTAAAGGGAAAAAAGGAAGGGCGAAAGCGAACTTTAGTTTCCTTGCCAAACATTTCTTTGGCGAAGTGATATAGGGTATTTTTTAAATCTGCAAAACCTACATTTTCATCCACATAAAGACCTTCTACTTGATGGAAAATGCAGTGTGCCCGGGCAGATATGGCTTCGTTGCGGTACACGCGTCCTGGGGAGAGGGTACGAATCGGCGGTTTTTGATTTTCCATCACCCTCACTTGAACCGAAGAGGTATGGGTCCGTAAGGCTATATCAGGATTTTTTTCGATAAAAAAGGTGTCCTGCATTTCTCTGGCAGGATGGTTTTCTGGAAAGTTGAGCGCAGTAAAATTATGCCAATCGTCTTCTATCTCAGGGCCCTCGGAAAGATTAAATCCAATTCGTTCAAAAATCTCTAGTATGCGTTGTCGCGTGGCCGTGAGAGGATGTATGCCTCCCAAAGGATAATTTACGGGGGGAAGCGTAAGGTCGATAGCCGCCGTTCTTGTTTTTTTGGACGTAGCAGCTACTTTTTCGATGAGGACCTGAAATTTTTCCTCTGCGAGTTGCTTTACTTCATTGACCGCCTGCCCGTAGCTCCGCTTTTCTTCATTGGGAATTTGAGCGATGCCAGCCATGAGCTCACCCACGACGCTCTTTTTAGAAATAAATTCCATTCGATACGCTTCCAGCTGCTCGGGGCTCTGGGCGTCTGCTGCAGCAATGGCTGCCTTGATCGATGCGATTTTATCTTGGTACATGGATGACCTCAAGTTTCTCAGGCAAAGCTATTATTTTTTAGACGATTTGGGAGTCCTCCAATTCAAACTCTTTTGAAAATATGCCTTTTACCTTGCTACATACCGAGAATTACCAGGTTCTGCCTCCTCCTGGGGGTCTTCCCATCATCCAGGGTTGTTGGGGCTCTGGAGCAGGCTGCTTGAAATTGCCCAAAATGTAGGTAAAGGTGATCAATCCGTAGCGAGTGAGAACGTTGGTAAAAACGTCGGTTACTGCGACGTCGGAGATGGTTCTACTAATGCTGTTGTTTTGATTGAGCACATCAAATACCACGGCCTTGATCTCCGCTTTGTTGTTTTTTGCAAAGCGGAAGCCTCCTTCCAAATTCCATAACCAAAAATTCTGATTAAACCCTTCGGAAAGTCCAGAATAGAGGGAATGGGAGACGTTGTTGCCCATAAAGAATTTCCCATTGGTGGAAGAGAAGTATAGGCGGATGTTGGATTCTTGCTGGTAGAAATTATTATTTAAATTTTGTTGCAAGGAGGAGTTGATGATATTGTAAGAGCCCGTGGTACTTACGGAAAAATCAACGTTTTGACTGATATTAGAATTGAAGGTCACTCCCTGACTTAGTGTAAGGTTGTCGTTGAGGTTAGTGGCCCCGTTGATAATTCCAGGACTGCGGTTGAAGCTCACTCGAGAATTGATATTGAATTGGGTTTTCAATTTCTTCAACGGCGCACCATAGGTCAAGAAGAAGCTGGAGCGGAAATTACCATCCAAATTGACCGGTCGGCTTAGCTGTCCTCCCGCTCGAAGTAGGATTTCATTGTTGATCAGAGTGTCTTTGGTAGTCAAGAAGGTGCTATTTCCAATAAAATTAGATGTGACCGAATGGGTAATGAACATAAACAAGGTCCTAGATTTTTCTAGATTCACCTTGCTGATGTTTGCGAAGACATTATGATTGTAACTTTGTCCTAGATTGGGATTTCCAACACTCAGTCTCAAAGGATTTTGGTTATTCACTACATTTTGAAGCTCAGAAACACTTGGTTCGTTGGTACTTGTTCTGTAGCGAATTCTCCAACTAAATCCCGTTTCCCGGTTACGGTAATTCAGATTAGCGCTAGGAAGTAAGTTGTTGAAGCTTCGCTTAAACGTGCCTGGAACAGGAAAAAAAGCCTCGTTGTCTAGTCTTGCGTTTTGGTAGTCTAGATTCAGGTTTACGCTCCAGGTTTGGTTGTTAAAGGCATATCCCGATCGAAGCCTCTGGGTAATGAATTTATTGTCAAATTCATTACTCAAAGCAGTATCAAGTTGAGATTTGCGCTCTTCGTCTATTTGGTAAGTTTTTTGATCGGCTTCGGTGGTATTGTTTCCAACTTGATACCCAAATGTTCCTATGGAATTTTTACCCAATTGTTCAGTAAAGGTAAGGTTCACTCTGTAATTAAGGCCTTTATTGAGTGAGTACGTTTCTTGGGATGCCGTGTCCAGTAGATTTCTTCTAAATTCCCGGCTTGCCGCCAAAAGATCGGAATCTTGATCACGATTCGACCAGGAGGTAAATACTTCTGTTGAAAGCGTTCTTCCTTTCTTATCGAATTTATAGCGGTAGGTCAGGTTATTGGAGAGGTTGATGGCCTTGGTCTGGGCATTGCTAATAGACCGCAGTGCGGAAAGTGAATCCCCTTGATTATTTCGCGTGAGCGCATCTCTATCGCTAAAGGTGGAATTATCTTGAAAAGATAAGCTTGGGGTAGCCACGATGGAATTCTTTTCGTTGATATCGGCTTCAATCCTGGCATTGGCCCTATGGTTATTATTTTTGACGGTATTGATTAGGTTTTCTTGATAAATCTGACGGAAATTTTGATTGACTACTGTCTCCCGGTTGGTAATTTGGCGTAAGGAATTAGATGTATTGTTGAAAAAATAACTTCCAGTGACGTTTACTTTTTTACCCCACTTGTCAGAGTAATTGAGACCTAGGGCATTGGTAGTTACTATACCCCCAGTGTTGCCAACTAGGAAATTATTGTTTCCTCCGCCACCCCATTGGCCGCCCCCAAATCCTCCTCCACCCATACCCATCATTCCTCCCCCACGACCAGCCCCTGCGGAAGCATTGGCGGTCAATCCTGCTAGATCTTGACTGGAGAAATTCTGTTGGTTGATGTTGTTGAAAAGACCTAAAATAGAGATGCGTTGATCCCCTTTAAACAAGTTGAGACTGCCTCCTGCGGCATAGCGATCGTCGGTACCATATCCTGCATAGCTTCTTCCAAAGGAGCCATTCTTTTTGTCCGAACGGAGAATAATGTTGATGGTTTTGGTATAGCTTCCGTCATCAAATCCGGTGAGGCGGCTTTGATCGGAGCGCTGGTCAAGTACTTCTACTCGATCTATGGCGTCTGCAGGCAAATTTCGTAAGGCGATGTTGGGGTCGCTACCAAAAAATTCGCGCCCATCGACTAAGATTTTTTGCACCTGTTCCCCTTGGGCCTGGATTTGGCCCCCTTGAAAGGTGATTCCGGGCATCTTGCGAATCAAGTCCTCTGCCTGTGCATTGGTTTGGGTCTTAAATGCATTGGCATTGAAAGAGGTGGTATCCCCTTTTTGTTCGCCTACCACATTAGTTCCTTGTACGATAACTTCTCCTAATACTTTGGTGTCTTCCTCCAAGATAAGTTCTCCTAATTCCATAGGATCTCTCATGCTGTGGATTCTGGTGATGGTCTTATATCCCAAAAATTTGATTTCAAGTTTAACTTCGGGGATGAAGGGTCGCGCTACCTCAAAGCTTCCATCCGCTGCAGTCACCGTACCCCTCAGCAAAGAATCTGTGACTGTTTTTACCAATACATTGGCTCCTATCATAGGGGTTTTGGTTGCCCCATCGATGAGTTTGCCAGTAAACTTTCTTTCGGTTTGGGCTGGGCCGCTAGGCCTCTGTCCAAATGCAAGTACTGCAAAGAAGAAACAAAAAATAAAGAGGGAAAAAGATAAGTAATTTTTCATAGTTGGCAAGAATACATCCTATTTGACTGCTGAACAAGGTAAAAGGTTTACGCGGTAGAAGGAGTAAAATTAGAATGGGGATTCTAAGGGATGAGTGGTTGTTATTCGATCTAAAAAAGTCATTTTTCCAAAGCCCGAGTCATGACTTCGGAGTAGGAGATGTTGTAATGGCTTTCGTGGTACACGACCTCTCCATGACAAAGGAGAAGCAACTGAGGAGATTCGTGTGCTATTCCTAGGCGTTCTGCTACCTGATCAGACACCGAACGAAAGGCAATCAAGTCAAGGTAATAAGGAATGATTTTTTCGGTATCCTCCACCTTCCAATTTCGAAGCATTCGGTCTAGCGCCATACTACTGATGGAGCATCGGGTACTATGTTTAAAAATAAGCACAGGTTTCTGCTGACTTTCGATGAGGAGTGCTTCAAGTTGTGTCTCCGAAGTGAGTTTATTCCAGTTCATGTCCTCTTTTCGCTATTTTTACAAATTGCACTGCAAAGGTAAGTTACTTTGTCCGTAATCTCCATATGATAAATATCCTGTTTTCCATTTCCTTTCGGAGTATTGCTACGCTCCTATTGACCTGTTTGGGTTTAGCCTTTTGGTCTTGCAAGTCGCTAGATCCTAACGCTAAATTGCCTTTGCCAACGGTTCCCCAAGGCAATTCTTCGGTGAATGTTCCTGTAGATATTCCCATAACTACTCTTGCTACCTTGGCCAATAACTCCATTCCTTCAAAAGTCATTAGTTTAAGAGAGGTGGATTTGGGTAATGGGATACGGGGGGATTTTGATTTTTTTAGAGCAGGAACTATCCAATTGATCCCCTTGGATAGTCAGCGCCTACAAGTAGTATTTCCACTAAAAATTCAAGGAGAAATTGGTCTCAAACCAGGAGGAATTGGCAATTTGCTTCAATCCAAAATTCCATTTAACCGGACCCTTGCCCCCGTGGTGGTCATCAATCCAGAACTCCAGTCCAACTGGTACCTTGGAGTTAGTGAATTTGAGGTGGTTGATTTAGGAGGAAAATTGGCCATTTCTGCTATGGGCTTAGAGTATGATTTAAGTCCCATGGTGAGAAATGAAATTCGAAATTTTGCCAAGCAAAACATCACCTCCAAACCCAACCTTATTCCTCTAAAACCCCTGATGGAGTCGATTTGGAACGAGGTAGGCCAACCCATGCTGGTGGAAATGGAAGGCACAAAAATGGGCCTTTCCATTCGTCCTGAATCCCTTCACCTAAGGGAATACCTAAGGCCCAACAAAGGACTTCATGTGGATCTTGGGATGAAAGGACAGGTACAGCTACATCCTGCCCATGCCATCCCCAAAAAGCCCTACCCTCTTCCTAAAATTTCATCCAATACCGATGCTTCCAACAGCATAGATCTCCACGTGCCTTTCCACCTCACCTATGCAGACTTGGATGCCTTGATCAAGAAATCTTTTGGGGGGAAGGTTTTTCGGATCAACAAACAGTACGTGTTTGAGGCAAAAAATTTGGCCACCCAAGCCTACGGAGATAAATTGGGGATTACTGTAGATTTCATTGCTACTCCTAGCAAGGGCAATCCTTTAAAAGGAGAGATGTTTTTGGTAGGAAGACCTGTTTTCGATGAATCCTCCCAAGTTTTGTTTTTTGAAGAGTTAGACTTCGTGATGAAAAGTACAAGCGCCAAAGCCAAGCTAGGTGCGCTGCTCAAGCAAGGTAAAATTAATCGCCAACTCAACCAGCAAATGAAACTTCCTCTAGGGGAAACGTTAGCTGGAGGGGTGAAGGAAATTCAAGAGCGATTTTCCTTGAAGACCTCTATCGCTACGGTAGATATTTTAGACTTGAAAATGATTCCCGTGGGATTTTATCCTACAGCCACGGGCTTGGCTATCCCCTTGAGGGCAAGGGCCAAAACCAGCATTCGATGGAAATAGGAAATTGAAAATGAGCCCTGTAGCCAAAGGGCTTACTTTCTTCCATCAATAATTTTTCCGACTACCTCTGGATCGAGTAAGGTGGAGGTGTCCCCCATGGCATCCAAACTTCCTTCGGCGATTTTTCTTAAAATCCTTCTCATAATTTTACCTGAACGGGTTTTTGGAAGCCCTGGCACCAATTGAATTTTGTCGGGTTTGGCAATTGGCCCAATGATGCTGGCAACAGTCTCCTTAATTTCCTGGACCAAGGAGGATTCATTTGGTGTACTCTGATCACAGATGACAAAAGCGTAGATCCCTTGTCCCTTGATTTCATGAGGATAGCCTACCACCGCAGATTCGATCACTTTGGGATGTTCGTTGATGGCATTTTCCACCTCAGCGGTGCCCATGCGATGTCCCGATACATTGATCACGTCGTCTACCCTTCCTAAAATTCGGTAGTAGCCGTCGTGGTCTCTCTTGACTCCATCTCCAGTAAAGTATTTGTTTTTGTAGGTAGAAAAATAAGTTTGCCTGCAGCGTTCGTGATCCCCGTAAGTCGTGCGGATCATGGAAGGCCAAGGAAATGTGATACACAAATTTCCTTCCACCGAATTGCCCGTAAGTTCTTTCCCTTTCGCATCTACGATGCAAAGTTGAATTCCAGGCAAAGGCAGCGTGGCATAGGCTGGTTTGGTGGGCGTAATTCCAGCTAAAGGAGAGATCAATATGCCTCCAGTTTCGGTTTGCCACCAGGTATCTACGATGGGGCACTTGCCCTTGCCAATGTGGGTATGGTACCAGTGCCAAGCTTCCTCGTTGATGGGTTCCCCTACCGAACCTAGCACTTTGAGCGAACTCAGATCATGCCCTTCTATGGGCCCTGTACCAAAAGCTTGCAAGGCTCGAATGGCCGTGGGTGCGGTGTAAAAAATGTTGACTTTGTGCTTATCGATGATCTCCCAAAACCTCCCTGCATGCGGGTAGGTAGGGATGCCCTCGAATAGCAAGGTAGTTGCTCCTGCAAGTAAAGGTCCGTATACCATGTAGGAGTGCCCCGTGACCCAGCCAATGTCAGCCGTACACCAGTACACATCTCCTGGAGTATACTGAAAGACATTTTCGAAAGAATACTTGGTGTAGACCATGTAGCCTCCTGTAGTATGAACCACGCCTTTGGGTTTGCCCGTGGACCCTGAGGTATAGAGGATAAATAGCATGTCTTCGCTATCCATTTCTTCGGCCTTGTGTGCCGAAGGTTTTCCTTGGATAAGGTCATGCCACCAACAATCCCTTCCGGAGACCATGGAGATTTCTTGTCCTGTACGACGGTAAACAATGACTGTTTCTACGCTAGTTTTTTCTAAAGCCTCATCCACAATTGCTTTTACAGGCACTTGTTTGTTGCCCCGGTAGTTGCCATCTGCGGTCACGATAGCCTTGGCCTTGCAATCTAGAATCCGATCTGCCAAGGAGGTACTAGAAAATCCTGCAAAAACTACAGAATGTATAGCACCTATTCGTGCACAGGCCAGCATGGCCACGGCTGCCTCGGGTACCATGGGCATGTAGATGATGACCCGATCTCCTTTTCCAATGCCTTTGGACTGTAAGGCATGGGAAAACCTACAGACTTCTTCGAAAAGCTGTCGGTACGTGAGGGTCCTCGAGGGCTCTGTGGGTTCGTTGGGTTCCCAAATGATGGCAGGTCTCTCCCCAAGGGTGTAAAGGTTTTTTTCAAAAATATTTTCGGTGAGGTTGAGTTTGCCGTTCAAAAACCAGCGTACGTCTGGCTCCTCAAAATTCCATTGCAGGACTTTGTCCCATCGTTTTCTCCAATAAAAAGAGTCCGCGATGCGTGCCCAAAATTCTTCGGGCTGGGCGATGCTTTTTTGGTATTCGTATAAATATCCACTTAGGGTATGTAATCGGTCGCTCATGGCTTGATGAGAAGTTTTGAAAAATGATCAATGCTCGTATGCTTTTCCTGCTCCCTTAGGAATGCGTATGTTTTGGATTAGGGACTGTACCTCCTTGGGAGGGGGAGGGCTTAGGTACGATACGCCAAAGCAAACTAAGAAATTGAGAATCATGCCCAAGGTGCCAATACCTTCAGGGGAGATTCCCCACCACCAATGTGCAGCAGTATTGAGATCGGGATACACAAATTTGAAATAGGTGATGTAGGAAATGGTAAATAAGAGTCCCGTGAGCATGCCAGCGATGGCGCCTTCCTTGGTGACTCGGGTAGAGAAAATACCCAAAAGAATCACGGGGAAGAAAGAAGATGCGGCTAAGCCGAACGCAAAGGCTACCACTTCCGCCACAAAACCTGGAGGATTTATTCCAAAATATCCAGCCAAGAGTACGGCCCCTGCAGCAGAAAATCTGGCTATCCTCAACTCTTTCTTTTCCGAAAGGCTAGGCTTAAATGTTTTGAATAGGTCCCTAGAGACAGAGGTAGAGATAACTAGCAATAGCCCCGCCGCAGTGGATAAGGCGGCAGCCATGGCTCCAGAAGCGACCAATCCTACCACCCAATTGGGAAGTCTGGCGATTTCCGGACTTGCCAATACCATAATGTCCTTGTCAATCTTAAGCTCATTTGCCTGTGGATCTGCGAGGTACTGCACTTTCCCATCCCCGTTTTTATCTTCTATTTGTATCAAATTGGTTTTTTCCCAGTTTTGAACCCACTCTGGAAGTTGGGCAATAGGTTTTTGCGAAGTGGATTGGAGGGTATTGTAGATGCCAAAGGCAGCCATGGCTGGTGCTGTGGTGTAGAGAATGGCAATAAACACCAAAGCATAACCTGCAGAAAGCCTGGCGTCTTTTACTTTTGGTACGGTAAAAAAGCGGACTATGACATGGGGCAGACCTGCCGTACCTACCATCAAGGCCAAGGTAATCATAAGCATGTCCATCATGCTCTTTTTCCCTGAGGTATATGCACCAAATCCCAACTCCAGCAGCATGCCGTCAAGTTTATCCAAAAGAGGTTTCCCTTCGGCTACCGAACCGCCGAGTCCAAGTTGGGGGATGGGCATATCAGTAAGTTGAAGGGAAATAAAAATAGCTGGCACCATGTAAGCGAAAATCAGGACGCAGTATTGGGCTACCTGGGTATAGGTGATGCCTTTCATGCCGCCCAAGACGGCATAAAAAAAGACAATCGCCATGCCTATGACTACCCCCCATTCTATGGGAAGTTCTAGGTAACGGGAAAAAACGATACCTACCCCACGCATTTGGCCGGCTACATAGGTAAATGAGATGAATAAGGCACATACCACCGCTACCACTCTAGCTTTTTTGGAATAATAGCGGTCCCCCACAAAATCAGGTACGGTAAACTTTCCGAATTTTCTCAAGTAGGGGGCTAGAAGCAAGGCAAGCAACACATAGCCTCCAGTCCAACCCATCAGGTAGACTGAACCATCGTACCCAGAAAAGGCAATGATTCCTGCCATGGACATGAAAGATGCTGCCGACATCCAATCTGCAGCGGTGGCTAGCCCATTGGCTAGGGGAGATACACCTCCTCCTGCCACATAAAATTCTTCCGTGCTTCCTGCACGGCTCCAAATGGCGATACCAATATACAGGGCGAAGCTAAGTCCAACGAGCAGGTAGGTCCAGGTCAATATATCCATCTTATTCTTCGTTTACCTTAAACTCACGGTCCAGCTTATTCATTCGTATCACGTATATAAAGATCAATGCGATGAATGCGTAGATGGATCCCTGCTGCGCAAACCAAAATCCTAGTTTATATCCTCCCAACCGGTAGGCATTGAGTTCCTCTACCCAGACGATCCCACATCCAAATGATACCAAAGCCCAGAAAAAAAGAAGTATGGCAAGAGTTTGGAGATTTTTTTTCCAATACAATTTCATGTGTGAAGAGGAGGGCGACATGGTTATTTTGGAGTTAAGGGCCTAGAGCAATAATCAAAAAAAGCGAATATTATTTTTTGAAGGAAGAAAACCTTGAAAAAAGAATTAACCCGACTCCTAAAGACGAAGTAAAAATGGAAGTGCTGATTTCAAACTAGGCTGTGATCGGTATGACTATGCAAATCCCCATCAAACCTCAAAGGCAACTTAAATGATAAACTCCGAAGCCATAGCCAGGGCTGCAGCAATGCAGGTGATCAATAGCTTGTTGAGCTGAAAATTATGATGGGGACTACTTTCAAAAAATATGGTCGTGGAGATATGCAAAAATCCACCCGTAACCAATCCATACAAGATGCCTATCCCTTCTAGGGAAAGTAAGCCCTGGTCGATCAGAAAGGCACTGGAAAGCATACCAAATGGAGAAGATAAGGAGAAAATGATGAGCAAGACCAGGGTCCATTTTTTGGAAAGAGAAGAAGAAAGCACTGCCGCTAAGGCAAAGGCGGCTGGACCCTTGTGCATGATAATTCCCATCAAAATGGTTTTATCACTGTGTGCGTGAGCAAGGGGATTACTAGGGGATACCGATCCATGGGATAGGAGGGTGCCTTCTAAAAAGGCATGAATAAACAAACCAAGCATTAGGGAAATCACCCCTTTGTAGGAGGCTGCTTGATGCTTGTGAATATGCCCATGCTCTATCCCTGCAGACCAAAATTCAAGGACTTGTTGCAAAAGGAAGCCCAACAAAATATAAATCCCCATGCGGGTGGGGTCGTAATTCCCAGAAAATAATTCGGGAATAATGTGTAAAATGGTAATAGAGAAAAGGTAAGAGCCTGCAAATACTAGGACCAATTTGAAATGCTTGTCTCTGAAATTAGGAGCCACAAATACCAGTAGTCCAGATCCTAAGGCTGTGAAAAAAAGTAGGAGAAAATAGATTGTCATAGTCCGTGCATCTTTTCCCAGCATTTCAGGAAGGATGACTTATTTTTTTACAAAGGTATAAAAATTCAATAATGTTGCATTTATGGGATCAGTAAATTGGGAAGGACAGATATTTCCTTAGTTCCGGACTAGCGTACAGGGACACCTTTTCTCCTTTTTTATTAAAAATTAAAATCATCGAGACATCGCTACGAGCTGAATCTAGTTGCATGGCCTTGTACCATCCCTCCACCCAAAGCATTTCAGAAAGAATACCTGCTTCCTTGGAGGTTTTTGCAAAAACACTTGCACTTAGAAGGCCGTGTGTGACTGGATAGGCTGTTCTGGGATCAAGGAGTTTTGGTTTTTTAAGGGAATCCTGTTGGTAGTAGTCTGTGTAAAGGCCAGAAGTGGCTACCGACATTTGGTCCAAGGCAATCAGCCCTTCCTGCTTTTTTTCCATTGAGTCTGGGTGGATAAATTTAAGTTTCCACAACTCTTTTTTTTCGTTCAGTCCCTTGGCCTTGGTATGTCTGCCTAGCTGAATAAAATAGTGCCCTACCCCCTTCAAGTCCAAAAACTGAGTAACTTGATCTAGGGCTATGGTTTTTCCAAAGTCACTGAAATCTAATTTCAATCTGGGGTCAGTTTTGGAAATCAAGGTGTCTGTGACTACCAATCCCTTCATTCCCATCCTCGACAGCATGCTCTGCAGATCGGTACTATCTTGTAGGGTGGCCTTGGTGGAAGAAAAACTCCATACCCCATACAGGTCCTTGCTGCTAGGGTCCCAAGCCATTTCGGCTTTCTGCGCCTGGTCCAGAGCAGACCTCAATAAAGCTACAAATTCAGAAGAGGGATTGATCAAGGAATCTTGCGCATTCAATTGGGACAATTCCGTTCTTGGGGATGCCAACAATACTTGCTGGGCATGGTGGGTAAAAATGGAATCTATGCTAGAAGATAGGGAGCTAGCCAGGGGTGGGTACAAGACCAAAAAAGAATCTCCAAGAAAATCTCCCTCCAAAACTACCAATCCCTCTGCACTCCTGCTTTCTCTGAGCTTAGGTTCTTGATTCCTCAGGGATCGGAAAAAATAAATCCCCAATACCAGGAGAACCAAGATCAAGGAATAGAGTAAATTTTTACGCGTTTGGGGAGTCATGCTCAGGTGATTTGGTTACAAATTTATCCCATTTTTTTTAAGCAAAGGATAAGTCCCTATTTCTGCTTCCATTGTGTATATTTGTTCAGACTGAGCACCGCATGAGAGAAGATTACCTAAATGGAAGTGACTCCCACCTGGGACCTAAGGATCGTGAATTTGAGCGGGCTTTGCGTCCCTTAAGCTTCGAAGATTTTACGGGCCAAGCCAAGATCATCGAAAATCTGCGGGTATTTGTGCATGCAGCCAAGAAAAGAAATGAACCTCTGGACCACGTACTTCTACATGGACCTCCAGGTCTTGGCAAGACTACCCTGAGCCACATCATTGCCAACGAACTTCAAGCAGGAATAAAGATTACTTCTGGACCTGTGCTGGATAAACCTTCCGACCTGGCGGGGCTCCTGACCAACCTAGAAGAAGGGGATGTACTTTTCATAGATGAGATCCATAGGTTAAATCCCATTGTGGAGGAGTACCTCTATTCTGCCATGGAAGATTACCGCATTGATATCATGCTCGATAGTGGTCCAAATGCCAGGTCTGTTCAGATTTCTCTAAATCCATTTACCCTCATCGGAGCTACCACTCGATCTGGACTGTTGACTTCCCCTTTGCGTGCGCGATTTGGTATCAATTCCCGATTGGAATACTATGACGCCAAGCTCTTGACCGATATCGTCCTTCGCTCAGGGGGGATTTTGCAGACGCCGATAGACGAAGTGGCAGCATACGAACTTGCCCGGAGAAGTCGGGGTACTCCTCGTATTGCCAACATGCTCCTGCGGCGTACACGAGACTTTGCCGAAATCAAGGGGAATG
>Ga0315906_10007346_pt1 | contig 13419 bp, 15 predicted proteins | sample LakEriMetagenome_4_FD_203526 | JGI IMG/M metagenome (GOLD analysis project Ga0315906, IMG submission 203526) | Freshwater fungal communities from buoy surface, Lake Erie, Ohio, United States - Buoy 2 MA122 | ecosystem: Environmental > Aquatic > Freshwater > Lake > Lake biofilm | place: USA...
GGACCACAGCCCGCGCCGCTGCCGCCGGGCAGCGGCCTCGGCCGCGAGCAGGTCTTCGTCGGGCGCGAAGCCGCCGAACACCCAGGCCAGCCCGTCGGACACCATTTCCCGGTTGATGTCGCGGTCTCCGACCCACAGCGTGCCCAGCAGTCTGCCGTGCTGGTCGCGGGCGTCGCCGCGCACCTGCACGCCGCCACCGGCAAGCTTGGCCGCCAGGGCGGCGCGGGATGCGTCGCCGTAGGGCTGATGATGCTCCGGGGCGTCGATGCCGCGGAGGCGGATTTTGTGGGCCGTGCCGTCGGGGGCGATGCAGGTGACCGTGTCGCCGTCGTGCACGGTCTGCACCCGCCAGGCCGGTCGGCCGGCGGCGTCGCGGTCGGGGCACATCGGCGCCACGGCCGCGGTGAGGGCGGAGATCACCGCCGCGGTGACGATGTACCAGCGGCGGAGCCGGGGCGGCAGCCCGCGGGGCGGCGGCGGGAGTTTCATGGGGCGCATGCCGGTCATTGCAGCCGGCTGCGCCGGCCGCGGTCAAGCCGCGGGCCCGTGCCGGCCGCGGTGCCGGTCAGCCCACGTCGTCATCGTCGCTTTCGCCGTCACGCTCGTCGGCGTAAGGATCACGCACGCAGGCGGTCTCGGCGCAGAAGTCCGCCTCCTCGGGATCGCACAGCAACGAGAGCAGGGAGTTCTTTTCGCTTTCGGAGATCTCCGCCAGCCGGAAGCTGCGGAGGATCTCGGGCACCGGATCGACGGCCCGGCCGCGGAACTCGACGGTCACCCGGCCCGCACCGGCCTGGTGCCGATGGCCGGCGTGGCTGCACAGCGAAAACAGATCGTCGCGATCCATGGCTCCCTCCCGGACTCGCCGGGCCTCCCTGTCTCGATCGCGATGCCAGCGGACCGTGTTTGGACCTGGAGTGTCCGCCGCGATCGTCAGGGTTGCATACGCAATGCGTGAGAAAATGGTTCACATCGGGCGGGGTGGTGTCAGCCCGCCGTCGGGCGGAGTTGCCGCCGATACCTGCCGGGCGGCATGCCGGTCAGGCGGCTGAACTGCCGCGTGAAGTGGCTTTGCGAGGGAAAGCCGAGTTCCTGTGTCAGCGTGGCCAGCGGCACGTCGGTCGTCGCGAGCTGGCGGATCGCCGCCTGCAGCCGGCGTCGATTGACGAAGCGGGCGAGGCTGACCCCGTCGTCCGGCGGAACTTTCGGGCGCCGTGGCTGGGGGGCGAGTACCGTGAGCATGCCCAGATCAAGGGGCGTAGGCGTGTCATGGAGATGGGCGTCGATCCAGTCCACCATCTGGCCGAGGGTCCGGGGGTCGAAGACGCCCTGGTCTTCGTGCCAGTCGGGCAGGCCGACGCCTCCCAATTCCACGGCCAACGGCGCGTCGGCGGCGGTGCCGCCCGCGCGAAAGCCGAGCCACGACAGATGCGGATGTCGCGAGAGCCGCCCGCCGTCCATCCGGTCTCCTCACCCGCCCGACGAAGGAGAGCCGTTGGACGGCCGGCCCGACACGTGCAGCCGAGGACCGAGCAAACTCCGTGCCGGCACGGTTGGTGCACGTGGCCGCCCGCGGGGGCTGTGGCGCGTCTGGTGATGAACGCGCGCGGCGTGAAAGACGCCGCCGACCGACATCAGGTTTGATGAGACCAAGCCGAGTAGGGGAACCTCGGCGCATCGATGCGACAGGGAGGTTGCCATGAGGAGCGATGATCCGCAGGGCGTCCGGTTGGCCGTCCTCACGATGGCGGAGATCAAGGCCGCGACCGAAGCCTTCGACCGGGGCGAGGTCAACATCCACGAAGCGCTCGAGGCCGTCGCGGCGGCGGTTGAGGGCCGCGGCTGGGTGAGCACAGAGAACCGGTCCTGGGAGGAGCGGAAATGGGCGATATAGGACTCACCGACTCCAGGAAAAAAGGGTCGAAACCCGGAGGGACTCATTTCAGGACTCTCGACCCCGAATTTGTCCGATCTTTTTCAACACGACGCTCTTGTTCTTGTTGCCACCCCTGGACTCCCATTCCCGTAGTTCATTCCTGAAAAACAGGCCAGCCGAGGCAGTTTCTATGCCGTATCGGCTCCGCAGAACGCTCTTGATCGCCGCATAGCTCATACCCTCGGCTCCAGGGTTCTCCTGGCTGTAGTCCCGCAGGATGCTCAAGAGCAGCGCTCTTTTTTGATCCGAGGAGACGTACTTGGGGTTTGGAATGGCGATTCCGCCCCTGCCTCGTGCGACAGCTGCTTTCCTCATCATCTCACGAGCGATAGCGGTCAAATCCGGATCGGCATTCAGGATCTCCTGTAGGGCCGCGAGCTCTTTGCCAGCGGCCTCCTGCTGCTTCTGAAGAGCAGCGAGCTTGTCCGCGATCTCTTTGGTCGCAGCCCGTACCTCTCGCTCCCGAACCAGTGCCTTACCAACAGCCTGGAGTTGCGATGCGGCTCTCGATGGCTTCCGACGACGCATGGCGGCCCCGTGTGTTGCTTTAGCAGAACCCTGGCTCATAAATATAGCCGCACCAAAAGCACATGAAAACAAGGGTTTTTTGCACCCAGGGCGTTGACAGCGCGACCTTTCTGTTGTAGAATGAGCCTCATCACACAGCAATACAAATCAAGGAGACGCCAACATGAAAACCAATTTTGACCCAGATAAAGATCAGACCATAAACGCCGAGGAGTTTAGGAGGATGCTGAAATTCAGCCCAAATACCTTCAAAAAACTGCTTGTAGAGGGGAGAGTGCCGAAGCCGCTGCCGCTTGGCACGAGGAGTCGCCGCTGGTCGCGCGCCGTGGTGATGAGCTTCCTGAACGATCCGGATAACTTCAACAGAACCACCGAATCAAAAGCATAAATGGAGAAAGTGCCATGCAGAAATCAAAACGAGTCCAATTGCGCGGGGTTCACGGAAGGCGTGTGAACATGAAGTTTTCGCCCTGCACCACCAAAGAAGAGCTTGCGACCTTCAAGCGAGTGGCCCGAAGGCTTGTTCAGTGCAAGCTTGGAAATCTTGCGTTCTTCCCTCAGGACATCGCGTATGTCCAGAGCTACGGCAAGAAGGTTGCCCACAAGCTTGGGCTACTTGGCGTCTCGTTCGAGGAGCAATCGGAGGCATCAAACGAAGCCAACCTTGGGCCATATCTCAGTCGTTTCATCGCATCAAAGAGCGGCGAGACCGAGCGAAAGCTGACTGATGCAGCGAGAAGGCTGGAGCGCTTTTTCGGGCCCACAAAAGACATGCGAGAAATTGTCCCAACGGATGTCCTCTCGTTCAGAAAGTGGCTGATCGAGAAGGAAAACCTCTCCGAGAAATCCACCGCCAGACGCACGTTGGGCTATGCAAGCCAGTTCATGGAGGCCGCTGTTTCCGACGGCGTGATTGGCCGCAATCCATTCAAAGGCAAAGACATTCCAAAGGCTGTATGCACCAACAAGGACAAGTGGCACTACATCGATTCAGCGGCGACTGTCCGCCTATGGAATGCCATTCAGACAGAAGAAGATCGGACGCGGTTCGTGCTCCTGCGTTTCCTGGGGTTGAGGGCGCCGAGCGAAATCAACGCACTCACATGGAGGGACGTGGATTGGACGGGTCTACAGATCACCATTCGCTCGAAGAAACTGCGACACCATAGGAATCAGGGCCACCGCATTTGCCCCATCTCGCACCCTGACGTTCTTCCGGTGCTGCAAACAGCATACGAAAAGAGGTCGGCGGACGATTCGCCGATTGTTCCAGTGATCACGCACACCTCCCTCACAAAGCGAGTCAAGCATTGGATTGGGGCAGCAGGGCTAGAACTCTGGCCTCAGCTTCTCATCAATTTCCGCAGATCCGCAGTGACCGATGCCTGCGAACGTCTTCCGTCGCATGTGGTCGCTGCCTATTTTGGCCACTGCGAAGAGATCTCGAATGCCAACTACCGAATGACGATTGCCGCACATGCTCAAGCGTGGGCAGGCGCACCGTCTGTGCTGCACGGAAAGGCTCTCAAGGCGGGCGAGCAAGACGTGGCTTAGCCCGATTACCGATCCTTCACGGGTTCATATTGAACGCGCTGGCCATACGAGCGCTCGCTCTGCGGCGCAGCGGAGGCCATCGAGAGTGGGTATGTCAACGGATCTTTGGCAATTCGGAGGCCGATTGGCCAGAATGAAGCAGTCACAACCGATGCTTCGCAAACTCACCTTCAGAGAAGGCGTTGTCGAAACAACGAGCAAGTGATATACATGCGAACAGTACTTGCAGGAAAGGACAGCCGACACCTACGGCGCCGCTCATGACTTCCCCGAAGCAACTCGAATTATTCGAGCCGAGCAAGATCACCGTAGTGCCTCCACGGCGACCAGAGCGAAAAAGCGCTTCACTGTCTGCGGTTGGCCTGTTCGCAGGTATTGGTGGGTTCGAGATCGGGCTAGAAGCAGCTGGCCACGAGACAAACGTGGTCTGCGAGATCGATCCGGTGGCATCTGCGGTGCTCGCCGAGCGATTCCCAAACGTCAAGCACGAGGAAGACATCAGGGCGATGACACGTCTGCCTCGATGCACTTCGTTGGTGACTGGAGGTTTTCCCTGTCAAGACTTGAGCCAGGCCGGATGCACCAAGGGCATCAATGGGGTGAGATCTGGCTTGGTGCGTGAAGTGTTTCGCCTTGCAGGCATGACCAAGCCGGATTTTATAGTTCTGGAAAACGTGCCGTTCATGTTGCAGCTGGCGAAGGGGCATGCTCTCGATGTCGTTTTGGGAGAGCTGGAATCTCTTGGCTACTCCTGGGCGTACCGTGTCGTGGACACCCGCTCTTTCGGTTTGCCTCAACGACGCGAGAGAGTCTTTTTCGTTGCTTCACGAGAAGAAGACCCAAGGAACATTTTGTTTGCTGACGATGCCGGTGAGCCACCGCCCGTGAAGCGAACCAAGGATGTGGCCTGTGGGTTCTACTGGACTGAAGGCGTGCGAGGCTTGGGTTGGGCCGTAAATGCTGTGCCGACGCTCAAGGGCGGTTCGACGGTTGGGGTTGCATCTCCACCGGCAGTCCTGATGCCGGATGGCCGTATCGTGACGCCGACCCTGGAAGATGCCGAAGCTCTGCAAGGCTTTCGGCGCGGATGGACGAAACCGGCAGAGCAGGTGGCAAGGCCGTCTTTTCGTTGGAAATTGATCGGCAACGCGGTTGCCGTTCCGGTTGCGAAATGGCTCGGCAAACGGCTGGCCAAGCCGGGAGCGGTTCGTGACCTAACAGTTGAACCACTGCGTCCGCAGGCTAGATGGCCACGGGCAGCGTTCAACGTCGGCGGTGGCAGATACGCGGCAGATGTATCCGCATGGCCATTTCACAAACCGTCCATTTCACTGATCGATATGATCTCGGAGGATGCACCACTTCTATCTCCGAGAGCCGCTGCCGGTTTCCTGCGGCGTGCTTCCCAAGGATCGCTACGTTTTCCCGATGGCTTCCTGGCTGCCGTCGAGCGGCATTTGAGAAGAGTCGAAAAAGTCTTTCAGAAGTAGTCTTCTGCCGCCAGAACGCATGCCTACAAGGCACCGTCTAGTCACCGACTCTCTGACATCCCGGAAAATGCGGGGAGTCCGGCGTGAGGGAACTGCTCCCGAACTAGCGGTACGCAAGATCGTTACGGGACTCGGTTGCAGGTACAGGGTGGGGAGCAAAAGTCTCCCAGGGTCGCCGGATCTCGCCAACCGGCGCCACCGTTGGGCCATCTTTGTGCATGGCTGTTTTTGGCATCGGCACGAGGGTTGCCCGAAAGCGACGACACCAAAAAGAAACAGGCCTTTCTGGCGAGCGAAATTTGTCCGCAATCGCCAGCGAGACAGGCTTGTAGTGCAGCAGCTCGAACACAGAGGCTTCCGAACACTGACTGTCTGGGAGTGCCAGCTCGCAGATGACAAGCAAGTTGCTCGTCGGCTGAAAAAGTTCTTCGCTGGAATCGCGCGGGCTAACGATTTGGGCTAGAGAAGCGGCTGCGGTACTCGCTGCATACCGTCTGAAGCATTCTCTGATAATGAAAAAAATCTTTTGTCGTGGGCGCCGGAGTCGTGTCCACGAGTTCGACAGGTGATCCGTCATTTCGGCACTCGATCACCGTGATGCCCACCGCGTCGTATCCCAGGTGTGGAAAGCTCGTGGCACTCGGAATTCCTTTGACGATCATGTCGATGACGCTCTTCGCGTCGGTCGGTTGATTGTGAAGGTTCTTCTTGTGTCCTTCGCTCGGTGTGATGAAGTGCGGGGCAGCGTTGATGACCGTGTAGGAAACCGTCAGGCACGAGCGAACTGCCTGCTTCGCAAGAAAGCCGGTGGCCAGGATCTCGGCATGCAGTCGGGGTATCGAACCTGAGTGCTTCGTCATGCAGGCCTTCGCCTCAAGCGCTACGAGCACTTCGGAGACATCATCTTTTTCCTCGACTGCAACAGATGGAAGCGAGTCGAGTCGTTGGCTGTCTTCTTCTGACAGGACAATCTGGAACGTTTTCGCCAGGTCTTGGAACGTTTTGCGTCGTGCGTCGGCTTTGCGGGGTGTTGGTCGGCAAACGACAAGATCCAGCGTCTTGTTGATCGGGCCGGTCATCAAGTGGTTGACCGCCACACTAACGGCGCCGTCTGTCGCGTCCCTGCGAAAAACGTCGCAACACTCCAGCATGTCGAATACCACGCACCAACAAGCAACCTTTGAGTGGTGATCGCTACGAGAGTGGTACTGCCATTTCTTCGTGGACTTGCCGATGCTTCGCGCCACACTCATGGTGCGAGCGAGTATTTGTGGGCCAGAGGGCTTCGTCGTACTCACTCAAGATGTTCCTTGTCTGAGGGAGGCATCCACTACCGCGTGCTGCGCGGACGCTGTATACCTCTTGGTGTGCAACTTCGGCAGACCCCAGGCCGTGAGTGGCCGAAAACGCTCACGTGATGCAGGAAAGAAAGCCGTGAACACGTTCATCGAAATCACGAAGAGTGAGCATGGCCATGGCGGGGAGGGATGGGAGTTCGGCACCTGTCTTTGGAGTCCCACGAGAAACCGTGCTGGCAATGACCGTTATTCGATCATGCGGATGCCGGAGCCTCACGACAGGGTAATCCACTTTTACGAGACGCAGCATGATGAACGACTCGATACCTTCATCATCGGCGAGTCAAGTGTGCGGAGAAAGGTTAGGGAAGTCGAAGCCGAACCACCAAGTCCTGGAAACTGGGCAGGGATGGCTCCCTATTATCGAATCGATCTTGCTGACTACCGGCCATACGAGACTCCGTTGCCGATTCGTCAATTCGTCGAGGACTACTTGGGCGAGATCAGGGCCGACCTGATCCAGAATCGCCCTGTCTTCTATCCATTCAATACCCATGGGGATGGCATTCGCACCGTCCAGGGTATTTATCTGGCCAGAGCTACCGAGACGCTTGCCCAATTGATCGATCAGGCCTTGGGTATCGAGTCAGCGGAAAAGGTGCAGGTTGGAAAAACCGAGCACACGGAATACACCGAGTCCCGCAGAACGGCACGCGAGAGATATTTTTTCGCTCGTAATCCAAAGCTCGCTCGGCTTGCCAAGGAGCGGGCAAAATACCGATGTGAAACGTGTGACTTTCACTTTCCTGATCGCTATGGGGAACTCGGAAGAGATTTCCTTGAGGCTCATCATCTGGATGCTCTCGCGGATCGCCCAGAGCTTGAGTGGTCGAATGAGCTGCGGACAGCGCTTGACCGCGTTATCGCGGTCTGTTCGAACTGCCACAGGATGCTGCACAGGCGAAGGCCCGCCTACACGCCGGAAGAACTACGCGAGCTTCTTCGCTGAAGCGAGATGCTCGTCGGTGGAGCAAGACAGCCGAATCTATCGGTACGCCCTTGCCTGCTAGTAGTGCAGCAGGAACCAATCGGTTGTCCTCACCTGTCGATCTTCTACCCGTCAAAACTACAGTCGAAGGCCGCTAGACGCTTCTCGACCTCGTCATCATCCTCGCAATCGAGGGCAGTTGAGAATGCCTCGCGATCATCGATGGGGCCAACTTGAATGACGTAGCTCTCATCGAAGTGCCTTGAAAGTGAATCGTTGTCCCAATTTGTCGCCACAAAAGCGACAGTCGCCATGTACCACACTCTCGAACGCTTGACGATCTTCGGTTCGCTGCCAGAAAGAGGGCTGTAGTCGCGACAGACTCCGCGGAAATGCCTTCGGGCTTGAAAGCTCTTGATGAATTTCTCGACGTTCTCCTTTTTCCTGTGGGCAACCTGCATTACGAGAACAGCGGTGACGGACATCTTTGCCTCCTCTTGGAATAACGCGCGCGTAGTAAGAGCCTTTGGCAGCAGAGCGTGTCTGTGCGAGCCACTTTTCGAACTCTGCAAAACGTCACATTTCGCAGTTGATCGCCCTGCTAGAGGGGGTAGACTACCCGCCCGATCCAATGTTGCCAATCAGCCGTCTCCTCAATCGCTAGAAGTGCTGTGGTGAATCAACAGTGCCCAATTACCTATTTGAACGTGCCGCTGTGGTGCATTCTTCTCGCGGGGTGCGGCAGGGCCGACCTCACCGCCCAGATTGAGAAGCAGGCGTCAGAGATCGAAAGATTGCAGCGTCAATTGCAAGACGCAGATGCCCGCCTGGAAATCGCAAGCAAGCAGCTGGAGAGCACTAACGAGCATGCTGAACGGCTACAGGGAGCCTTGGCAGCGGCCACAAAAGCCGTCAGCACGCAGGAGCAGCGTGCAGCTGCAGACATCGCGTTATTGCAGAAGAAATGTGATGAGAATGCACGAGCGCTGGCAGCCGCAGAGAATCGGCTCGCGGAAATTGATCGGAAGCAACATGAAGAGGCGGCAAGGCTGAGCGCTGTTGGAGTATGGGTCAGGGTAGGCGACCCTGCCCACCGATTCATATTTCTAGAGAACAAGACAGGCGTTTTTCAGCACTGGGATGCACAGAAAAAAGCATGGCAGGAAGGCGACAAAAAGGAGCCAGGTGTGTGGGCAGGCGAAGGCACATTCATATATCGGCACAGTAGTGCGAACGGTTTGTATGAATTGCGGTTCGAGCGAAAACGTAGTGTGATGAATCCTATTGATCCCCTGGTTGAGTTGGAAAAAGCCAAGCAAGAGAAGTCCTTGGGAATCCGGCTGCCCCAATCAACAACATTTCGGGAAGAGAGCAAACGTGTTGAGGCCACGTTTGTGATGAAGGCAGCCGATGAGGCGAGGATTGTCGGCTGGCAGGCGGCCGACACGGTTTTGCGACGTGTCGATGAGGACTGGACCCCGGAAGCTAGGGTGAAGTAAGCCGCGCATTGTGGATTGGGCAACCGTGGCCTCGGTGGCCTTGGGGGGTGCGACTTGGCGCGGCGTTGCTGGCGGCAAGTAAGGGCGCGGCCATGATTGGATAAGGATAGGGTTTGGGGAAGCGATAGGCGCGACCCACAGGTAGGCTTCTGTTTCCTAGATCAAAGGGACAGCTCTATGAAAACCGTCGCTCACAGAGGGGGCCATCCTGTTTGCCGACGACGCCGGCGAGCCAGCGCCGTTGAGGCGGACAAAAGACATGGAGTGCGGATTTATTGGACCGAAGGAGTCGAGGCTCATCATCTGGACCAGCTTGCTGACCGGCCAGAGCTCGAATGGTTAGACGAAAGTCGCACGGCAGCAGATCGGATTGCCGCAGTGTGCTCTAACTGCCACAGAATGCTTCACCGTCGTCGTCGCGCACTGACGCAGAATGATCTTCGTAAGTTATGGCGGTGATTGGGCAAGTATGACCAAAGTGCTGCATCCAACTAGCAAGACCTATGGCGACATCGATGACACTCTAGATGCGTGCCAGCGGTAAGGCAACGATTGTTTTGAGGAGGCTCCTTCATGGAACGCCGCGATCCCAAGGTTGACGAAATTCTCACGCACCCCTATTGGTGCTATTCCGTTCCTCCATACCAAAGACCCTATACCTGGATGAGCGACAGGTGGCATGAACTTATCCATGACATCGCACAGGTTGCCACTTCAGCACGAGCGCACTGGATTGGCATTATTTTGACGGCAAAGTCCAACGACCCATGCCCGCTATACAGGGTAGGCGGTTCGCATCAATGCTGGGAGGTCATCGACGGTCAGCAGCGAATCGTGACGCTCCGTTTGTTTTTGAAAGCACTTCAGGACCATCATCACGAATTTGCGGGCAACGAGCCTCCGTTCAGTGCGGATCTAAATGGCTTTCGTGCGCAGGCTGCCGATCAGACTGAAATCAATGAAGTAATGAGTGGAGAGTGGGCGCAGCGGCATGATCTCGTTCCTGCACCGCAACACGGGCCGTTGGCGGCGTATCTGTACTTTCGGTGGATTCTCTGGCTAGGCCAAGACGCCATCCTTCGTGAAGAGGCCGTACCCTTTCCGAAGAGGATGAAGCGAAGGCCGAATGAAACGAGATCGCTCTGGGAGATTTGGCGTGACGGAATCGCCGCAGAACATGAGCGGAACCCAGAAACTCCAGCCGTAAGAAGCGGTGCTGTGCAGTGCGTCGAACTTGCGGAGGCAACGAAGCACAACCTGAAGATCATTGAGCTGCGTCACGAGCAGCACGTTGACGATACTCCGGATCGCCTTTTTGAATGCCTTAACGGCAAGCGATTGGAGCTAGAGCAGTTCGATCATGTGCGTAACTACGTATTTACGAAGACGGATTCGGCCATACGAGCTACGGTATATAACGACTTGTGGAAGTCGGCAGAGAATCGGATTGAGACCAGCGGGCTAGCGACACGAGGCACGAGCAGACTCGACACGTTCCTTTACGACTACCTTATTTCACGGGGTGAATCCTCCCCACAGAAAAGCATCAATCGTGCAAGAGGAGCCATGCATTTTGCACGATTCTGGACATCAGGGCGTCATATGTGTGCCGCCGACATGGCGCGCTTTCTCCGTCAGAATTTCGTGCCGGCAATGGGCATCTGGGTGACAGCAAAAAAGGGGGTTCCAATGGAGTTGCCCAACTCCTCGCCTCGCCCTCTTTCAACGGTGAATCAAAGGGTTGTGCAGCGGATAAATGCGATGACCGCAGGGCCGTTCACTCCCTTGATAATGGGCGTTCTTGCGGACTATGTGTCAAATCGCCGAACAGAGGGTTGGCTCGATGCTCATCTGCACGCCTTGGAAGCCTACGCTGGACGACTTCTGCTAGCAGGCAAGGGGCTTTCGCCGCTCCGTAGCGCGACGATGCAGATCGCGGCGAAATGCTTCGTGCCCGGAGGCGTGCCTCTCTTGGATCATCTTGCAACGGTGATGCCTTCAGAGTCGGACGTGCGGAATCACGTGGAGCAGTGCTACAAGCGAACACCGTCCGAGAAAGACTTCGGCGAATCGCTACGGCCTCAGCAGATATGTGCGATTTTTGATGCAGTCGAGCAACAGCTATCCAATTCTGTGGACACTCACATAACTCCTTATCAAAAAACAACGAACCCTGACGGGTTCTCGATAGAGCACATATTCCCACGGAATCCAGACAAATGGCGTCGTGATCAGGCGGAATGGGGGATGCGGGAGCGCGACATTAGAGATCAAGCGAGGATGATTCATCAGCTTGGGAATGTGACGGTGCTTCCTCTTCCCGCGAATAAGAAACTCCAAAATAATCCGCTGGCAAAAAAGATCGCTCAGCTGCACGAGAAGGGAATCACCGCACTAAATGTGAACAATGACTGGATGTCTGAAACACGATGGACTCCAAGTGAGATCACTCGTCGAACGCATCGGCTGCTGGATGCAGCTCTACGTAGATGGACGATTAGCGGAGCCTGAATCAGAAGACAGTCATGTCGTCGCGAAGAGGAGCCTTGCCGGCAATCGCGCGTTCTCTAAGTGGGGGGAATGGCAAGCGTTCTTGGGCTTGCGGCATTTCCGTGAAATGATCACGTCGTGGAATGAGTCGCCCGGCGTGCCCGGAGTACTGTGCTCCATGCTGGCGGTCATGCTTAATTGACATCCCCTACCCGCAATCTGCCCACCTGCATAAGACATCCCTCATTGTGTTGTTTTGAGTCGGACAACCATGAGATTCACTGACCGCTTAACCGACTGAAGAAACGACACCCGGTAATTGGTGCCAGTAAGTAGCTCGCTACGTATTGGAGCGAGGGCCGATAGCCGCATTGCCACGTCTGAACGTGCTTCCCTAGCCTCGCGGCCTCAAGCGGAAAGCTTGTTTTCAGCCAGTTTGCACCATCTTTCGGGTTGTGCAGTCCATCTGCGGAACTGGCGCCGCAGGCCATCTTGGGCAATCTGCCCACCTACTCTCTAGTACACCTGCGAAGAAGAAACGCAAGTTTTTATTCACTCTGGTGTATCTCTTATGTGGACAAGCATCCGGAGATCACCTTATGAGAGTCACTTATCAGCACAAAGTCATTGCCCGTCACCTTCACGACGCATATGGCCGTATTTCTGGTTGGCCGTTTGTGTCGCCTCAGGAGATCGAGGAGGAGTTGAGCAGGCAGGAAGTCCATCTGGTCGTCGGCGACTATCTGGTGATCGACACAGGCGAGGGCGCCATCGGTTTTGGAAAAGCTGCGGGTCTCCAGGATCTTTCCGCCCACGGCAAACAAGCACTCATCATCCCGTATTCAGAACTAGAAAGGGCATTTCATGGTCAGCACGCAGAATGGGTGGAACTCTAATTTCTACAACAAGAGCCAGGTCATCAGGGAAGTGGCCAAGGCCAAGCCAGGTATGACGAATAAGCAGGTGAAAAAAGTCATTCGAGATCGGTTCGGGATCGAAGTTGGGAGCAATCTCATAATTGCGGTACTGGGCAAAGAACGAACACGAAAAGTCCTGGCGCCTCTCAGGGAAACCCTGGTAAGGATGGGGCAGGAGTGGTTCGATCTCTGTGGCAAGGACAGAGGCTACTGTTCGGAGTTGCTGAACCACTTCGAGTGAGGGAAGGTGTGCATGAGATGCATCGGAATCAACCAGTGGGCGGGAGTCGAGCCTTGGCTTGCGGATGAAATCACCGTATTCGACAAGTGTGCTGCCGAACGTGTTCGAGCTGAAAACGAACGTTGGGTGAGCATGACGCCAAGAGCCAGGTTCATGGAACTGGCAAAACAGCGATTCACCAAGCCAAAACTATTCGGAGTGCTGCCTACGGATGGCTTGTGGAGGATCGGAGACCACACCCTCGTTGAGTTTTCCGAATTGGTGCTGTCTGACGCTACGGACTCGGTGAGTTTCCTGGTGCATCTTCAATCGCTGTACGTTGTGGATACCGAGAGGGGCAGGGGGGAAGGAAGGCGTGCGATAGAGTTGATCAAGGGAATCGCAGATGCGGCAGGCTGTGGAGTGACGCTGTTCGCCCGTGCATTCGGCTTCAGCAAAGACGGCGTGCGTCCCCATGCTCTCACTTCCTACGATGACC
>Ga0315906_10007348_pt1 | contig 13416 bp, 7 predicted proteins | sample LakEriMetagenome_4_FD_203526 | JGI IMG/M metagenome (GOLD analysis project Ga0315906, IMG submission 203526) | Freshwater fungal communities from buoy surface, Lake Erie, Ohio, United States - Buoy 2 MA122 | ecosystem: Environmental > Aquatic > Freshwater > Lake > Lake biofilm | place: USA: Lake...
AAGAAGAAAAAAGGAAATGTAGAATTTTTAAAATTCTATTAAAAAAAATAAAAAATAAAATATATTAAAGTATGAAAACGTTTGTTTTAAATGAAAAAGAAATTAGTATGACAACTGAGTGGAATGAACTTAGTTTAGGTCAATATATTAATTTTATGAAGTTAAATGAAAGAAGAGAAAAAGAGGAAATGGTTCAAGATTTTTATTTACTTTCACTTATGGAAGTTTTATGTAAGGTTGATGAAAACGAGCTTGATGACCTTTCACTTGCTGAATATCAAGAAAATCTTGAAGCAATGAAGTTTTTATTAGATACACCTACTGTAGAAGATACAGATGTTATAGAAATAGATGGTGTTAAATATTGTCTACCTCAGAAGTTTGATAGTTTATCAGCTGGTGAATATATAAGTATTAAAACTTTACAAAGTAGATATGAGAATAATATAGAAGGACTTCCATATTTAGTTGCAGTTATATTAAGACCTTTAAAAGAGGAACAAGTAGATGCTGAGACTGGTGAGAAAGTTTATATACAAGAAAAATTTGATACAAAAAACCTACAATGGAGAGCAGATTTGTTTAATGATAAGTTACAAATCTCAAAAATTATGACAGCAATAGGTTTTTTTTTCAATGGGAACAAAAGTTAAATAAGAACTATGAAAAGTTATATCAAAGTAAACCAAAAACAGGTTATAATTCAGCATTTGAACCTGAAATAGATGGTAGATGGACTTGGATTTCAATGATTGATAGATTAAGTGGTGGTGACATAACCAAGCACGACCAAGTTTATCAGTTAAATTGGATACAATGTTTAAATCTACTGGCTTGGTGGAAAACAAAAGATGACTACATAGAACAAATGAATAAAATGAATAGTAAAAAATATGGCTAATAATACTATAACGATTAATCGTATAATTGCAATATTTCGTGACCTTTCAATTAGGCATGAAATGATAAATGATTTTGGATTTGGTGAAACATCTGATATAGGTGCTTCAAGACCAATGTTGTTCCCGTATTTGTGGGTCGAACCAACGACCACTAGAATTACTCAAGGTAATACTGCAAATCGTTATCAAGAATTATTTTATTCGTTTAATATTTACTTGATGGATAAAATCCAAAAAGGTGATGATAACTTCGAAGATACACTTTCAGACACGAATTATATTCTAGCTACTATAGTTAGAGAGATGTCACAACATCCATATTATGTAGATATGAATGTTAGTTTATCTGGTGATGTTGTTTTTGACCCAGCAACTGAGGCAACTGATGATAATGTGAATGGTTGGATTGCACAGTTTACTTTAAAGATTCCATTAAGATATGGTTATTGTGAAACACCTATTGAGGCTATAAGTGGTTGGACTTCAAGTTTAACACCAGAAGTTACTCAATATAGATTAATAGGTCCACAAGGATTTCAAGGACCATCAGGTCCAGCTGGTACACCAGGTACACCAGGTGGTCCACAAGGATTACAAGGTCCAACAGGAGCACAAGGATTAAATGGTTTGACAGGTGGTCAAGGTTCAACTGGTCCTCAAGGATTAGTTGGAAATACAGGTGCTGGTGGTGCTTTAGGATATTTTATATCAGCTTATGACACAACGATTCAGACTAATCAAGGTGCTACTTTTGCAAATCAATTTAGTTATGATACTACTGCTGAATTTAATGGAATAAGTATACAGAATGGAACACAAGTATTATTTGATTATCCAGGAACTTATAATTTACAATTTTCTGCTCAAGTTGAAAAAACTGATGCAGGTTCAGATGAAATTGAAATATGGTTATCTAAAAATGGAACCAATGTAGATTGGAGTAATACAACTTTAGAACTTCAAGGTAATAATACTGAGTTAGTTGCGGCTTGGAATTTTGTTTTGACTGTAAATTCTGGTGATTATCTTGAATTAAATTGGCACTCGAATGATTTAAATATGAGAATATTGTCGAGAGCTGCTACATCAAATCCAACAAGACCAGAAATACCATCAATTATTTTAACTGTAACTCAAGTAATGTACACTCAAATCGGACCAACAGGACCACAAGGTGTTACTGGTCCTAATGATTTAGGATTACAAACAGTTTTAATTAATGATAGTTTATTGACTCAAAGTAATACAATTGATGTTAATAGTACTGATTTATTGTTTACAAATGCTAGTAGTTTTGAAGTAAATGCATCATCAAATGTAAACATTGACACAACTAATTCAGTTACTATAAAAACTAATGATACTGCTGAAGAGAGTGGCCTTTTTACAGTACCTACTCAAGCACAATTAAGAACACAAGATTTAGTAACAAGTGAATATACTGAAGTAACAACTCAAAAAGATAAATTATTTATAATAACACCTGGTGTTGTTAATTCTTCTGCTAATATTGGTGATGTTTTACAATTAACAAGTACTAGTGGAAGAGTTGAATTTGCAAGTATATCAGGAGTTCAAGGTCCAACGGGTCCTGATGGTGCAGCTGGTCCAGCAGGTAGTAATGGTACAAATGGAGCTCAAGGTCCAACAGGTCCAACAGCTCAATTAACATTTCAACAGACTTTAATAAATGGAGCTACACTTTCTCAGAATAATCAAGTTGAATTACAGGGTACTAATTTTACTTGGAATAAACCAGATAGATTTTTGATAAGTAATACTAGTTCAACTGCTGGTGAGATTTATACAACTGAAATTGCTTATAGAGGAACAAGTGGTAATGAAACAATTGGTTTGTCGATTTTAGGAGCTGGTGGTACAACAGGAAGTGCAATTAATATTTCTAGAACTGCTATGACTGTTAGAACTCCTAACGTTGTTGCAAATATTGCATCGGTTGGTCAAGTTTTAACTTTATCAAATTCTAGTGGTAGAGTTGAATTTGCTACGGCATCATTTCCTGGTTTAACAGTTTATGCAACTGGTAATAATTCACCAGCATATGCTACCTCATCAACAGTTGCTTTATATTCGGTTTTAATACCAGCAGGTACAGTTACAGCTGGTGATATAGTTTATATACAGACTAGAAGTAGAAAGGTAGGTACAGCAGCAGTTTATAGAACTAGAATGTATTCCAATTCTACAAATAATATATCTACAGCGACTTTACTTGGTGACCTTTTAACGACTGGTGCAACAACAACGTTTGTACAATTCGAAAGAACTTTAGTTGTTAAATCAACGACTGGTGCTAGTAATAATCAAATGTATCCAACTTCAGTTACTAATGCCTTTACTGATAATGCGACAACTACTGCATTTTTAACACCAACGATTGACTGGGGTTCGAATGTTTATATTTTAATAGGTTATACACCAGTAACAGGAACTGCTGACTTAATTAATGGTTCTTTTGTTAAGATTGTAATAGAAAAATCAAATGTTTAAAAAATGATACAAGTTAATTTAGAAAAAATACCTGGTGGTATAAGATTTAAAGATGAAGATTGGAACTTCAGTTTTCAATTTTTAACTAATGGTTATCAATTTGTAAGTCCAGATACTTTTGTAGATGTTGAACTTAGAGATGAAATAGTTATATTTGATACTAAATATACGACTATTGACTCTGTACAATATCCAACAAGACAAGATTGGATTCAAGCCCTATATGCTTAAATATGGAAAACTTACAACTTAGAAATTTAAAAAAACAATTAGAAGCTTTAGGACGTGAGTATGTCGCTGAGTTAACTAAACAATTAATCAGTGCAGATAAAGTTGCAACTGGTCAATTAATTAGTTCACTTGACTATGAAGTTTTAGATACTGTTAATGGACTTTTTTTATCAATTATATCTGAGGACTATTTAATAAATGTAGATAAAGGTAGAAGACCAGGAAAAAGACCACCTCAAAAAGCCATACAAAAATGGATTGAGGCAAGAAATATTAAGTTTAAAAAACAAACTCCAAATCAAACTGCTTTTATAATAGCAAGGTCGATTGGAAAAAAAGGAATTAAACCAACAAATGTCTTGAAAAAAACACAAGACGCTATATTTAATAATATACAAAGTTTAGTATCAAAAGGAATTCAATTAGATATAAACGAGTATTTAGAAAAAATATTTAAAACATAATGCCTATAGCAACTGCATCACTTACAGGTGTACCTTATGAAGCAAGTCCAGTTAATGCCGAAATCTGGTATACTTTAAACTCGGCATCAGCTAGTTTTTTTTCAGACTATAAATATATATTAGATGTATGGGAAGTTAGTAAAACAACTGGCTTAACAACGTCAAAAATTGCAAGATTAAAATTCCCACCTAGACCAGTTAATTATCGTGGTCATATATCAGTTAATAAGGCAGTTAAACCTTTTATAATCAACAACGATGCAAATACTATAATTCCTGGTGATGAAGATATTACACCACTTGATAATCAATTTGCTATATGGACTGCAAACTTTGGTTTTGAATATAATCCACAAATAGAATATTTAGATATAACAAATTCACCAGCTTTTGGTTTTGCAACCACAAATGATGAAGGATTTCAAGTAGGTGATATTATTACAATTAATAAAACTAATAATGCAGTTAATTCACAATATAACGGTACTAAAATAATAGGTTCTGTTTCAGCAGGTGCTATAAGTATTCCTGGTTTTCCTGACCCTGTTTATTGGTATGGAATAGATGGTGTTTTTGGTCAAAGTACGCCTGTTTATTATGATGGTGGTTTGATTACAAATATTTTAAGAGTTAGTGGCACTAGTTCGACTAGATTTGCTTGGAATGGTACTAGACAATATAATGAAAATGGTCTAGATTTTACAACTGATTATTTATTTGATAATAGTGCTGGTCAAAAAAAGTGGTTAACAAATTATGATAATTATATAGGTGGTTATAATAAAAGTATAGGACCTAATGAAGTTGAAACAATTAATTTTTTGAATAAAGTAGGTGGTAGTTTTACATTGAAACTTCAAACCTTTAATGGTTCGACACCTGTAGCAAATGAATTACTTAATTTTACTCTAAATTCTAGAGATAAATACATGCAATTCCCTATTGGTACATATAATTTAATGGAAGCATTTAGTGACCCTACACTTTTTAATGGTGTTGATAGATATAGAATTAGTTTTTATGAATCTGGTGGTGGAGGTACACAAAAATTCGAACTTATATTTAGAAATATAGTAGAGCCTTGTCTTTTATATGAAAATGTTAGAATAGTATTCTTAAATAGAATGGGTGGTTATGACTATTTTACATTTAATAAAGATAAAAAAAGAACAGTAGCTATAAATAGAACTGAATATAAACAAGTATTAGATATTGCATATGAATTTGGTGATAGAGGTGATGTTGTACTTGCTCAAGATGTTCAATATACTTTTACACTGAACTCTGATTGGATTAGTGAAGAAACATATCTGTGGTTAGAAGAGTTAGTGACTTCACCAGAAGTTTATATAGTGACTTTACTTGATTCAAAATATAAACTAGACCCTATTGTTATAACTGATACAAGTTATGTTATTAAAACAAGACTTAGAGATAGAATATTTAACTTAACTCTTAATTATAAACTGGCTTATCCAGTTAATGTGGCAAACTTATAAAATAAATTATATATGGCAAATACAAGATATGAAATTATAGTACAAGTAGATGCGGTCAACCTTGATGCAAGTCAAACTCCGTGTCAATATTTTACAAAATGGGTACAGTTCGTTAATTCAAGCACTGTTAATGGTTCAACAGTTGGTGCTTTGAATGCAGAGTTTAGAATTACTTTTAGTGCAGCGACTCTTGGTAGATACTTAGGTGTTAGGTCAAGCTCACCTGGTTTTGCACTTGTTGGTGCTTTTTATCCAGTTCCTGGTGAGATATACACGTTCGAATATTCATTTAGTGAACCAAATACTAGAGATATAGACTTATGGTTTGGTCAAGCAGATGATACAGGAGCACCTACTGTTACTATACCTGCTGGTTCTATTGGAGATATACTTACTTTTACATGGGGAGCATCAACAACTGGTCAATGGTATTTGAAAACAGGTTCTGGAACTAATATGACTACAATTATGACAGTTAAATTAGGTAATAAATTTTGTCCTGGTGAAACTACTGTTGACGCTGTTGTAATTGGTGATAAAGAATTAAAGTATTTAGATACTTATAAATATGAACCAGTTAATTTAACTTATAATATTGCTGACATACAAGATATATCTAAGAGAAATTCAAGTTTTTCTAGAACTATTACCTTACCAGAGACAAAAAACAATAGAGATGTTTTTGCAAATATAAGTAATTTGGCAGTCGATTCGACTTTTGACCCTAACTTAAAGGCAAAAGCTTGGATTTTAGTTGATACTATTCCAGTTTTTGAAGGTAATTTACAGTTAAAGAATATAAAACTTAATGATAATTTAGAAACTCAGTATGAATGTGTAATTTATGCTGATAATGATACATTTTTCTCTAGATTAGGTGAGAAATATATTGAAGATTTAGATTTTACTGAATTAAACCATACTTGGGATAGAGATAACATTTATAATTCTTGGTTTAGTGACTGGAGAAATGGTTATTTTTATCCACTTATTGACTATGGACAAGGATGGGTTTATGATAACGTCAGTGACTCATCTAGTGATGATAAACAATTAAATATACAAGAATTTTTTCCTGCAACTTATGTTAAAGCTATTTGGAATAAAATATTTTTAGAAGCAGGTTATGAATGGACTTCAACATTTTTGAATACACCAGAGTTTGAAAATCTACTTATTCCTTTTAATGGAAAAACACTTTCTAATCCTGAAGATTTTGCAGAAGATAAGATTTTTAGAGTTGGTTTAAGTAGCCAAATTGATAGTGTACCAGGTCCATATTATAATTGGTATAATAGTTTACCAGCAGCTATTAAAACTTGGATTCAGAATACTAGTGCTTATGTAGGAAATCTACAATTTATGAATCATGGTAACTGGCAAAACCTAACATATAACAATGAAAGTTCGCCAAATGGTGACCCTAATTCACTTTGGAATACAACAGATTATACTTTTACGAATTTGTATCCAGCTATTATACAACAATTTAAATTTTATTTTGATATAGAACTTCAGAGAACAATTGTGGCTGGAACATATTACCCTTTTGGTGAATGTTATGCAATTTTATGTCCTTTTAGAGAATTTAATCCTGATGGTACATTAAATTCAGACTGGGCATCAGGATGGGGATATCCTGTTAATGACATAAATTTTGCAGATAATCTATTTTTTGGAAGTGTTGATGGATTTTTAACGGTACTCGCAGAACCTTTTGTAGAGTTTTCAGATAATTCAGATGGTGTTATAATTGAGAATAATAGTGCTCGTACAAGAGTAACAGTTGAATACACAATGCCTGCTTTAAATGATTTAACATATACAACAGGTAAAGCACCTCTATATGCAGGTGAAAGAATTAGATTTAAAGTTTTATATTTATGGAGAGATGCTCAAGATTTTATAATACAGAAAGCTAGATTATATAATAGCTTTGTATTTAATTCAGTTGACCCAGTTGTTTTACCACAATCATTACTAGACTATAAAGGAGCAATTCCGAAAAAAGTTAAGCAAAAAGATTTTATAAGTAGTTTAGTAAAGATGTTTAATTTATATATTGAACCATCAAAAGAAAGAGCTAATACATTAATAGTTGAGCCTCGTGATATTTATTATTCAACTGGTGAAATAAAAGATTGGACTTCTAAAATAGATTTAAATATACCGATTAGTGAACAAATACTAGCTGATACTCAAAATAGAGAGATTTTATTCAGTTATAAAGATGATAAAGACTATTTAAATCAATATTATAAAGACCAATATCAAGAAATATATGGACAATATTTATATACTTCAGAAAATGAATTCACAAAATCTAGACAGACAATACAGCCTATATTTGGACCAACTCCTATAAGTCCTATTCCAGGTAGTAATAATAAAATTATTATTCCTAGAATTATTAAAGATGCTGGACCAGGACCTAATGCGCCATTTATGGAGTCAATAGACCATACTATTAGAATTTTACAAAGAGGAGATTTTCCTCAATTCTTTGAAGATGGTAATTATAACTTTGATTTCACTATTATAGCAAATGCTCCATTGGGCCAAAATTATATTGATATAACTGCAACCTCGGCACAAGTAACAGACTATTTAAGTATTGGTAATGTAGTTTTACCAGAAGATTTAGGTAATAGATATGAGATAACAAGTGTTACTAATTTAGGTGGTACTAATAGAAGAGTATTTATAACACCAAATTTAAGTGGTGCTGTTAATTCATCAAGTATATTAAAAGTCAAAGTGCCTATAAGTAGTGGACTTTTAACAATACCATCAGGTAGTAAAAAAATAGTATTTGATGGTTCTGATTTGATAAGTGGACTAGATTTTGTTTATCCATATGTAGGTCATTATGATAATCCATATCAACCAACTAATGATATAAATTTTGGTCAATTAAGAGAAGAACTTTATTTGACTAGTTATACAACTGCAAATAATTTGGTTAATACTTATTGGTTGCAATTTTTAGAAGAAACAACAGGTAGAGATTCTAGAATAGTAACAGTTGAATTATACTTGACACAAACAGATATTTATAACTTTAAATTTAATGATTCTATTTATCTATTTTTTAATGGCAGTGGTCACTATTATAGAGTTAATAAAATTTCTAATTATGACCCAGGCCAAATTAAAACTTGTACTGTTGAATTAATTAGAGCTCAACAAAAACCTGTAGTAAAACAATTAAAAAGAACTTTTTCTAAATTAGAATCGATTACTGATGGATTGGCAACTAATATTCTTTTGCCTAATGGTTGGAATCCACTTGGTCCTGCTGGTGGTGGAGGTGGTAATTCACCTGGTGATGTTATAAGTGGTGGTTATGTAGGCACAGGAATAAAAAACACAGTAAAAGGTGATAACGAGTTAGTTAATGGTAATTATAATAATGTCTTAGGTGATAAAATAATAGTTAGTGGTGATAAAAATAGGATTGAACGTAGAACTCAAAGTGTTTTAATAAATGGTGATGAGAATATTAATTCAAATCCTGGTAGGTCTACTTTTATAAATGGTGCGTCAAATAGTGTATTTAGAGAAAATATAGATATATCTATTAATGGTGATTTAAATACACTTTTAATTGAACCTTTTTTAACTATTTGTGGTACTGCAACAGTTTGTGAAGAAACTTGTACAATTATTACATCGGGAATATTAGATACTGACCCAACACAGAGAAAGATATATTTAAGTCCTACAATACCACCTTGGTTAACTTGTGAACAATATGCTGCAATTATTAATGGTCTATATTATATAAATGTATTTGATTGTGAAGATAATTTATTAGATACTGTGCAAATCGGTTTTGATGGTTCAGCAATTAATTGTGATACTCCTCCAACAGAACTTACTTTAAGATATTACAATGTAGACCCTAATGCAATAAATGATGCTTGTTATTTTAGTTATTGTGAAAATGGTACTACTGTTTTAGACCAAGGAGAAACAGTTGAGGATGCATTTCCTGGTGATACAACTATAATTATACCTGATACTTGGCCTGATGGTAATTTAAGTGCTTTGGTAGGTAGAACTTTAACACTAGCATCAACAGATTTCCCACTAGCACCAGATGTTCAATTTGTTACTATAGGAGGTGTAACTAATAATTTTGATGGAACTTATACATTATTATTTACACCATCTTTAACTTTTACTTTCTCAGCACCTGCTTTTTATAATATTAATTATTTTACCAATCCAGAAGATTTCATAACTCAATGGTGTTTAAATGGTGACTTTACAGCGTATGACGGTTCATCTATAGAATTAATTCAAGCAGGTGTTACTTTTAGTGGTTCTGTTTTAGTCAATGGATTCACTAATAGTATAACAAGTGTTAGTATACTTGACCCAGAGACAGGTTTACCTTATGAAGTTCCTGGTGAAATAGGGGCTACTAGTAGTTTTTGTATTAGATATTCAACTGGTCCATCTATAAACAAAGATATATTAATAAACGGTGATAATAATTTTATTCACGGTAGTTCATCTAATTTGAATATATTCGGTAATAATAATGATTTAGGATTTGCCACTAAGAATATAAGTGTACACGGTAATAATAATATTATAGAAGATGGATTAGAAGATGTATTTATAATAGGTAATAACTTAAATATTAAAAATCCAGGAATTTATATAAATAGTAGCTCACAAATTACATATGAGGGTCAAATTCCTGCATTATTTCCTGGTACTTTAGATTTATTTATACCCACAAATCAAGATTATAGTGAACAGGTAACTTGTGTTAATTATAAAATATTTTTACAAGCAGTTGGAGACCCATTAAGAAGATGGTATACAGAAATAAGACAAGAAATTTGGAGATATTTTCCTGGATTTGCAACTGAATTAGATATGGAGCAAATAAATGTTATATTACAAGATGAAAATTTTGCCTGGGGTGGATTAAATTTAAATAGTTATATTTATGTCAATGGGCCTTCTCCATTACCAGCTAAAGGATATTTAAGTATTGATGCTGGTTTATTTACTTTTCCAATAAACTATAAAATAATAGTCGAAACATTATAAAAAAATTCATAAAAATTATATTTAATAATAAAATTAGATTTCAAAGATGGCAGATATAGTTAATCAAATATTACTTAATGTAGATGCAGGTGATGCGAGTACCAAAATTGGTGATATAAAAAGAGCCATTAAAGAACTTGAAGGTGTTGCACTTGCCTCAGGTGATGCGAATAGTGAAGCTTTTCTAAAAGCCACACAAGCTGCTGGTCAACTTCGTGATAGATTAGAAGATGTAAAAGATGCTACTAAAACTTTTAAAGGTGACCCACTTGAAGGTTTATCTAAAGGATTAGGTTCTTTAAAAGGTAGACTAGCTGATTTAGATTTTCAAGGTTTTAATGATGAAGTAGGTAGATTAAAAACATTGTCAAAACAAGTTAGTTTTAAAGACCTATCATCATCAGTAGGTGAAACTGGAAAATCATTTGCATCATTAGGTAAAATTTTATTAACAAACCCAATATTTTTAATAGCAACTGCAGTTACTACAATCATTGCGAATTTTGATAAGTTGGTAAATGCTGGTGGATTAGTAGGTAAAATATTTGGTTCTATTAAAGATGCTATTGATGGTGCAATAAATGCTATAACTACTTTTACAGATGCTATTGGTTTAACATCTATTAAGTCTCAAGAAGAATTTGATAAAACAGTTGAAGGTCGTGGTGAAGCTTTAGATGAAATTGAAAGACAACGTAGAAAGGCAATATCTGATGCAAGAGCTAATGGTAAAACTGAGGAAGAAATTCTTGCTGCCTCGAATGCTGCTAATGCTAAAGCAGAACAAGATAAACGAGCAGAATATCAAAAAACTATAGATGCTGGTAATAAAAGGATTAAAGAACTTGAAGAACAATATAAAAAAGAACTTTTACTTTACGAAGCAGGTTTATCACTTTCGAAACCAACTCAACAAGGTTTAACAGAAGATGAATTAAATAAAATAAAAGAAGCAAATATTGCTTTAGAAGAATTAAATATTGATGCTAATAATGCAATTGGTGATGCGAATCAAAAAGCCAGAAATGATGAAAAGGCAAATAGAGAAAAGGCAGCTGATGATGCAAAAAGAGCAGCTGAAAAAAGAAAACAAGAATTAGAAAGAGCACAAGCTGAGGAATTGAGGTCAGTAAAGGATAATTTGGCTAAACAATTACTTGAGAGAAAACAATTTTATGACAAAGAAACTGCTGATTTAATTGCTGCAAAAACAAAATTAGGAGATTTTAGTGATGAAGCAGAGCAAGATATAGCTAATAAGAGAAAAGAAAGCAGTTTAAAATTATTACAAGATAGTTTAACTATTTTAGAGAAAGAAAGAATTGAAGTTGAAAATAATAAAAAACTTTCTAATAAGGATAGAATAGCTTTAGAGCAAGAACTAGCTAATAAGATATTAGATACTAGAAATCAAATTACTGTTGGACTACGAGATATTGAAAAAACAAATGTTGAAGAACTTCAAAAAGATGTTGAAAAAGCATATGCAGGAATTGCTGCTGGTATTACTCAAGAGACAAGTCAAGAAACATTAGATTTAACAAAATCGACAAACGAACAACTAGCTGCTTTAAATGAACAATATAGAAATGGTGAAATAACATCATTAGAAGATTATGAGAATAAAAAGTCTCAAATAATTGAAGATGAAGAGGATAAACGTAGACAAATTGAACTAGATGCTGCTCAAAAACGACTTACAAATATTGAAAATGAGGCTAAAAATGCTCTAGCACTTTTACCAGAAGGCTCAGAAGAATATAAAAATGCTAAGGCTCAATATGATGCTGAAAGAATTGCTCAAGAACAAATAGTTGCCGATAAACTTAGGGAAATAAATCAAGATTTAACTGATGACCAAATCGCAGCAGAGGCGAAATTACTAGCAGAACGTGAGAAAAATAGACTAGCAGCTATTAGTGTTGCAGAAAAAACATTTTCAGATGTTAGTTCATTAATATCAGATACTTCACAAGGTTTTGAAAACTTAGGAAGTGATATATTACAAGCAGCTTCTAATATAGGTGGTGCAGTTACTACAGCAGTTAATACATTTACTGATAAAAATGCAGATGGTTTTCAAAAAGCAATTGCTGGATTCCAAGCAGCTTCAGCAGCAATTGGTGAAATTAGTAATGTATTGAGTGCTCAAGCAGATAGACGACTAGAAGAAATAGAAAAAACTAAAGAAGCTGAAATACAAGCCTCTGAGGATAGTAAAGATAAACAATTAACCGATTTAGAAGACCAACTAAATAGAGGTGTTATAACTAAAGCTCAATTTGATGCTAAAAAGATTGAAATTGAGCAAAAAATAGCTACAGAACAATTCAACATCAATGAAAAGGCTAGAAAGGCTGAATATGATGCGAAGAAAAAAGTTTTTGAGCAAGAAAAGAAAGTTAGAATTGCTCAAGCAATATCTGCTGGAGCTCAAGCTGCTATATCTGCCTTTGCTTCTGGTGCTCAAGTACCACTTGTAGGTCCAATTACAACTGGTCCAGCGTTTGCAGCTATTGCAGCAGCCTTCACAGCTGCTCAAGTTGCACTTATTGCTTCACAGAAGTTTGAGGCATTTCAAGCTGGTACACCACCAAGTTTTCCTAGTCCAAGTGTTTCAACTCCTGGTGGTGGAGGCGGAGGTGGTGGTAATGATACATTTAGTCCACCACAGTTTTTTGGATTAGGTCAAGGAATATTCCAAAACCAAGCTGCTGGTCAACAAACTCAACAAGTAGT
>Ga0315906_10007349_pt1 | contig 13416 bp, 12 predicted proteins | sample LakEriMetagenome_4_FD_203526 | JGI IMG/M metagenome (GOLD analysis project Ga0315906, IMG submission 203526) | Freshwater fungal communities from buoy surface, Lake Erie, Ohio, United States - Buoy 2 MA122 | ecosystem: Environmental > Aquatic > Freshwater > Lake > Lake biofilm | place: USA...
TTTGGTCTTCGTCTATCCGACCTGGTGGTACGGGCTGCCCGCGATGCTCAAAGGTTGGTTCGACCGCGTATGGGCGCCCGGTGTGGCGTTCGAAATCAATGGCGGCGTGATCCGCCCGTTGATGGGCAATATCGAAACCGTCGCGGTCGTGACCACGATGGGCGCACCCTGGTGGTTCTCTTGGTACATGGGCCATCCGGGCCGCATGTTTCTGTCGCGCGGCGTGCGCGCCATGTGCAAACCCGGCTGCCGCTTCCTGTGGCGCGGCCTCGGTCGCATGGACAGCCGCACGCACGAACAGCGCACGGTCTTTCTCGAAAAAGTCCGCCGTACGTTCGAGAAGTTTTAAGCGCGGCGAGAAGTTCTAGATCCAGCCCGTCGTTTCGAGTTCGACCGCACCGCCGCCCAATGTTTTGAGCGCCGGGCCTGTCGGCCAGCCCGCCATCTTGCCGGGATTCATCAGGCCCTTGGGATCGTGGCGGCGGCGGAATTCGAACTGCGCTTCGTCGATGCGCTTCATGCCGCCGTTCTGCAGCAACCACGTATGCGGATTGGCGATGCGGATGCCGAGTTCTTCGTGCGCGCGCACGAGCCGGTCGAGCTGAGCGCGGTCCTGCCATTTGAAGACCGGCACACCCTGGCACGTGACGGCGCCGTTGAAGCGCACGCATTCGTAATGGTGCATCATCTCGCCGCCTGTTGCGGCTTCGAGGGCCAGGGCACGCGCCACCGTATCGCCGGGCGGCAGCATGCTCTGCAGATAGGTCACGCTGCGGTCCTTGCGGATCGTGTGCAGCGTCGTATGGCCCCAGGAATATTCGTAGAGCGGCGGCTCGCCGGGCGCTTCGCCTGCAAGCCGGTCGAGCGTGATCTCCCCACCCATTTCGCGCACGAGATCTTGCCACGCCATGCGCGCGAAATCGGCGACCATCGTCAGCACGATCCACTGGCCGGCCGGGCACGCCTCGCGAATTGGACCGAAATTCGCGGCAAGGGCCGGATGCACCACACCCGCAAGCTTTTTGGAGATACCGTCGGATGCAGCAAGGGCGAGCCCGAAGCGCACGGCGCTTTCGAAGCTCGAAAACGCGACGACGCCCTCGCGCCAGTCGACCGACAGGATGAGCCCGTTGGTGCCGTAGGCGTGGTTAGCTTGCTGCACCGCGTCGCCTTCGAGATCGACGATCTGCGGGCTCGGCCCCAAGGTAGCAACGCACAAGCCCAAAACGTTGCCGCGGTCGCGCAGCATGCCCCATTGGATTGAGCCGATCCCGCCCGAGCCGCCGGCGATGAAGCCGCCGAGCGTTGCCGTGCGCGCGGTCGAAGGATGCAGGCGCAATTCGGCCCCGTGCTGCAGCCGCAGCTCGAAATCGAGCGCCATGATCTTGGTGCCGGCACCCGCGCGCACGCGGCCCGGTGTGACCGCGCGTATACCCTCGAGCGCCGAGAGATCGACGATGGCCCCGCCCGCAAGCGGCATCGCTTGGCCGTAATTGCCGGTCCCGCCGCCGCGCGGCGTGAGCGGCATGTCGGTTGCGGCGGCCGCTTGCAAGACTGCAAGCACGTCGGTCTCGTCGCGCGGCATCACCACAAGGTCGGCGGCGAGGGCGCCGAGTTCTTCGCGCAGGATCGGCGAAAACCAGAAGAAGTCGCGGCTTTTGAGGCGCAAGCTCGCCGCGTCGTCGCGCACCGGCACGTCGCCGAGCAGGTCGCGAAAACGGGCAAGGTCGCTCACAGATCGACCTCGGCCCACTTGCCTTCGGTCGGCGTGCGCTCGTCCCAGGCGCGCATTTTGAACTTGTTCAAAAGCCCGTGCGGATCGGACGCGCGTTTGAATTCGTACTGCGCCTCGTCGACCACGCGCATGCCGCCGTCTTCGAGCAGATAGGTGTGCGGATCGAATATCGGGGCGCCGGCTGCTTCGTGTGCCGCGATGATTTCGGCCAGTCGCTCTTGCGTCGTGTAACGCACGAGCTGCAGGCCGAAACACGCGACCTGGCCGCCCAATCGCACGAATTCGAGATGCATCGGCACTTCGTCGCCGAATTCCTTGTAGAGCTTCTCGACGAGGGCCACGTGCTGCGGCGGCGGAAACAAAGTTTGCAGATAGGTGATGGTCTTGTCGACCTTGAGAGCCTGCAGCGTGGTGTGGTTCCACGTGAATTCGTAGAGCGGCGGGATTTCGCCGCCCTCGTCGGCAAGTTCGCGGCTATAGACGAGGCTGCCGCCATGTTCGGCCAGCAGATCCTTGAAGGCATCGAGGCTCGGATCGGCGATCATGCAGATCACGATATGCTCGCCCTCTTTGAGATGGCCCAAGAGCGGCTTGAAATATTTGGCGGCCCCCCAGGCGACGGGTGCGACTTCTTTCTTCACGATCGCATCGGCTTCGCACAGGCTTTGCGCAAAACGCACGCTCGCCATGAAATCGGGGAAGCTCGCGATGCAGTCGGTCCACGGCCAAGCGCGCGCCATTGCGATTTCGAGCTCGGTCACGATGCCGTTGGTGCCGTAGGCATGCACAACCTTCTGCGCGTCGTCGCCCACGAGGGTCACGATGCGCGGGGTTTCTTCGACCGTGACGACGCGCAATGCTTTCACGTTGCCGCGGTCGCGCAGCACGCCGAAATTGATCGAGCCGATGCCGCCCGAGCCGCCGGCGATGAAGCCGCCGATCGTGGCCGTGCGGCGCGTCGAAGGATGGAAGCGCATCTCCCAGCCTTGCGGCAGGGTCTCGGCTTCGAGATCGATGAGCTTCATGCCGGGCTGGACCTTGAGCGTACCCTTGTCGAGCGACACGATCTTGTCCATCGCCGTCATATCGAGCACCACGCCGCCCGCAAGCGGCATTGCCTGGCCGTAATTGCCGGTCCCGGCTCCGCGCACGGTCAAGGGAATGCGGCGCTTGGCGCATTCGCTGGCGACCTTGATCACTTCTTCTTCGCTCTTCGGGATCACGACGAGATCCCCAAAATGTTTGCCGAGCTGGCGTTTGAGCACCGGCGAGTACCAGTAGAAATCGCGCGATTTCTGTTTGACGAGGGCGGGCTCGTCGACCGTCTCGACCGGGGCGATCGCCTTTTTAAAAGCGGCCCAGTCGGCGTTGTGCGAAACCGGGGCGGGGGGGTCTTTCCACTCGTTTTTCATTGGGTCCAACGCGTCATTTTGCCGGGATTGAGCAGCCCGTAGGGGTCGGATTGCTTCTTGAACGCAAGCTGGGCGTCGCCCGCGATCACCTTCGGGCCTTTGTCTTCGAGAATGTAGGTGTGCGGATTGGGCACGATGCAGCCCGCCGCCTCGTGGTCGCGGATGATGTCGTAGAGGCGCTCCTGCGTGGTCCAGCGCACGACCTGCAGCGCCGAATTGTTGACGCGGCCGAAGCGGCGTTGGAATTCGAGATGCAGCATCACCTCGTCGCCGTAGCGTTTGTACATCGTCTCGACGGTTTCAAGATTGCGCCCGATCGGGAACACGGTCTGCAGGTACGTGACCCCCTTGTCGAGCTTCAGAACCTGCAGCGTCGTGTGGTTCCAGCAATATTCGTAGAGCGGCACGTCGTTGCCGACGGTTTCGTCGGGCGTGTCTTTCCACAGCGTGACCGAGCCGCGATGTTCGGCCGCGAGCCTCTCGAATGCGGCCCGCTCGCTGTCGGCGACCATGCAGAACGCAAAATGTTTGCCCTCGGGGCAATGGGGTTTGAGCGCCTTGAAATAGACGGCGATCGAACCCGCGATGACCGCGATTTCTTTTTTGACGATGCCGTCGGCCTCGCCGAGCGCTTGGCCGAAGCGGGCGGCATCCATGAAATCGTCGAACGCGACGATGGCGTCGCGCCACGGATAGACGGGCGCCAAAGCGATCTCGACTTCGAGCAGCACGCCCGTGGTGCCATAGGCGTGCGTTGCGGCGGCGACGTCGCGGCCGCGGAAATCGAACACGCGCGGCACGTTCTCGCACGTGGCCACGCGCACGGCCGGGATGCTGCCCCAGTCGCGCAACTGGCCCAGCATCGCCGAGCCCACGCCCGCGGCACCGCCGGCGACGAACCCGCCGAGTGCGGATTGCCGCTTGGTCGAAGGGTGCATGCGCAGTTCCCAACCGATCTTGCGCGCTTGCGCGTCGATCGAAACGAGATTCGCACCCGCTTCGAAGCGGCCCACACCGGGCTTGATGAACAAAGTGCGGTCGAGCTTTTCGGTGTCGAGCACGATGCCGCCATGGAGCGGTACGAGCTGGCCGTAATTGCCGGTGGCCCCGCCGCGTGCCACGAGCGGAATGCGGAACTGCGCGCATGCGCCCAAGATGCGCAAGGCTTCGTCCTGGTCCTTCGGCACGGCCACGAGATCGGCCGATTTGCGGTTCAGCTCGGCCTTCAGGATCGGGCTGTACCAGAAGAAGTCGCGGCTGCGCTGGCGCACGAGCTGCGGATCGTCGATCAACGCAATGCCGGCGACCGCTTTGCGGAAACCGGCAAGATCGTAGCCGTGGCCGCCCGCATCCATGCTCAGGCTCCTACGATGGCGTCGAGTTCGCGATAGTCCGGCAGGCTTGTGTCGATGGCGCGCCCGTTGCGGATCACCACACGGTCGTGCTGCTGGCGCGACAGCAACTCGGTGAAGCTGCGCGCCTGCAGCACCACGAGGTCGGCGGGCAAGCCCGCCGCAATGCGGCCGGTCTCGGGCAGTTTCATGATGTCGGCGGGCGTGGTCGTCACGGCCTTGACCCAGTCGCCAAGCGGATGGTCGATCTGGGCGATGCGCACCGACTGCACGAAGGTCTCGAGCATGTCGTGGTCGCCGTAGGCGTAGAAAGGATCGCGCACATTGTCGCCGGCAACGGCCACGCGCAGGCCCGCCGCACGCGCCTCGTGCAGCACGGTCACGCCGCGCCAGCGCGGCGTGCGCGCCGGGGTGCGCCCTTGCAGATACATGTTGCACATCGGCAGGCTCACCATATCGATGCGCGCGTCCGCACACAGCTTCAGCGTTTCTTCGACCGCTTCGTCGGGCTGCACCGACAGCGAGCAGCAATGACCGACCAGGATCGGGCGCTTGAAGCCGCGCTTGGCGGCCATGCGCGCGATGCGGATCAAAGTGCGCGCGGTCGGATCGCCCGTCTCGTCGACATGCAGGTCGAGATCGAGGCCGCGCTCTTCGGCAAGCTCGAACACGCGTTGCATGTAGTCGTCGAAATTGGCGGGAACGCCCACGTGATCCTGGCCTGTTAGGCGCGTGACCACGCCGAGCTGCCCGCCGGTTTTGGCGACGAGGTCGGCGAGGCGCGGCCCGTCGTCGGTCGCGATCGGATCCATCGCCACGATCGAGGAGGCTTGCAGCGTGATGCGCCCGGCCCAGCGGTCGCGCAGCTTGGCGAACACCGGCCACGAGATTTCGGCTTGCGGCGAGAAACTGTCGAGATGCGTGCGGATCGCCGACACGCCGTGCGCATACGCGCAGCGCAGCGCGAATTCGAAGCGCGGCTCGATGTCGGCGGCCAGCCAGTTTTTCTTGCGGTCGTTGCCAACGGCGGCAAACGCGCCGGCAAACGAGCCGTCCGGATTGGGCGAACGCGGCCAAATATGGCCCTTGTCGAGATGCGTGTGCAGATCGGCGAAGGTCGGCCACACGCTCGCCTGGCGCAGATCGGGGCCGGACCCCGCATCCATACTGCCGGCCGGTGCAAGGCCTGCCACGCGCCCGTCGGCGATCGCGATGTCGAGTTCGAGATGGCCGTCGGCGGTTTGCGGCGCCACAACGCCCGAGACTAAAGCGGCAGGAACGCGCACATGGCGCAGCGCATAGCGTGCTGCCGCAGGCGGGACGAAGAATCCAGTTCGCATGTCAGTTTTCCCGCTTGAGCGCGCTCTCGTGCCAGCGCCGCAGCGTCAAGTGCGACAGCAGCGACAGGCACATGAAAATCACGATGCCAGAAATCGAAATCATGAACAGGGCCGCGAACATGCGCGGGATGCGCAATTGGTAGCCCGATTCGAGAATGCGATAGGCAAGGCCCGATTGGCTGCCGCCGGTCCCGGCCACGAACTCGGCGACGACGGCGCCGATCAACGCAAGCCCGCCCGAAATCTTGAGGCCACCCAAAAAGTAGGGCAGCGCCGAGGGCAGGCGCAGATTCATCAGCGTCTGGAAACGCGTGGCTTTGTAGAGCTGGAACAGATTGAGCAGATTGTGGTCGGCAGAATTGAGGCCGAGCGTGGTGTTCGACAGGATCGGGAAAAACGCGACGATCCAAGCGCAGATCAGCAGCGAAAGCTTCACATCGTTGACCCAGATGATGATCAAGGGCGCGATCGCGACGATGGGCGTGACCTGCAAGATCACAGCATAGGGGAAGAACGAAATCTCGACCCATTTGGATTGCGCGAACAGCACCGACAGGCTCACGCCGAGGACCACGGCCGCACTCAAGGCCGCCAAGCTGATCGACAGCGTGATCCACAGCGAACCCGAGAGCGTGCCCCAATCCGCCACCATGGTTTTGGCGATCAGGATGGGTCCCGGCAGGATATAGACTGGAATGCCCTGCAGACGCACGGCAAGCTCCCAGCCGGCGAGGGCGAGAATCCCGACGGCGAGCGGCATCAGAATCTTGGGCCACGTCGCAACCGACACGCCGAGCACGCGCTTGTGCTGCAGGATGACGGGCGGCGCGTCGTCGCCGATCGTGATGGCGGGGCGGGCGGCTTCGGCCATTTTCAATGCGCTCCCAGGGCGTGACCCATCGCGACTTCGAGTGCTTGCGAGGCGCGGCGGCAATGGTCGTTGTAGAGCGGCGACGTGCGATAGTCGGGCGTGCGTGGATAGGGGGCGGTCGTGTCGAGATCGGCGATGATGCGCCCGGGGCGCGCGGCCATCACGACGATGCGCTGCGAGAGATAAACGCTCTCGAACACCGAGTGTGTCACGAACACGACCGTGAAATTGGACGCGTGCCACAATTCGAGCAAATCGTTGTTGAGCTTGAAGCGCGTGATTTCGTCGAGTGCCGCAAACGGCTCGTCCATCAGCAGCACGTCGGGCTTGGTCACCATGCCGCGCGCGATAGACACGCGCATCTTCATGCCGCCCGAAAGTTCGCGCGGGTAGGCGTTTTCGAAAGCGCCCAAACCCACCATGGCGAGCGCTTCGGACGCGCGCGCGCGGCGCTCCTCTTTGGGAACGCCTGCGAGCTTCAAAGGCAGCATCACGTTTTTGATGGCGGTCGCCCACGGCATCAGCGTGGGTTCCTGGAACACGAAGGAAAGGCGTGGCAAGGCTGCGCCATGCGCGTCGTGGTCGGCCTCGGGCCAGTCGATGGTGCCGGCCGAAGCCGAGCCGAGCCCTGCGATCATGCGCAGCAAGGTCGACTTGCCGCAGCCCGACGGACCCAGCAGCGACATGAATTGGCGACGCCCGATATCGAGATTGACGTTTTGGAGTGCCAAGGTGCCGTTGGAAAACAGCTTGGCAACGCCGCGAACGGCAACGACCGGCCGGGCGGAGGGCCCGGCCGGTCGCGCGATTGCGGCCGCGTTGTCGGCAGCGATCAAGTTCAGCCCATCCCGACGCGCTTGTTGACGAAGCGCAGCGTGTAGGCCTTCGAGAGGTCGAGCCCGGCCTTGACGGCACCGGCGGCGACCATCGCGTCGTAGAAGCTCTTCCAGCGCGCGTCGGTCATCGCACCCACGCCCAGCGTGGCCGCGTCGCCCGACTGCACGATGCCGTTGTCCTTCATGGCCTTGATCGCGTAGGCAATTTTGGTGTCGTCCATGTCGGGGTTGTCGCGCTTGATGAGCGCATTGGCCGGGGCCGGATCGCCGTTCAGGTACGAAACCCAGCCCTCGATCGAAGCGCTCACGAAGCGCTGCATGAGGTCGGGCTTCTCGTTGACCATCTTCCACGAGGTGTTGATCGTGGTCTGGTAGTTGTCGAAGCCGTAATTGGCCATCAGATGCACGACCGGCTTCACGCCAGCCTGTTCGATCGCGAACGGCTCGCTCGACAGGAAGCCCTGCTGCGAGAGCGTCTTGTCGGCCAGGAACGGCGCCATGTTGAAGGTGTAGGGGCGCGCCTGCTCGTCGGTGAAGCCGAATTTCGACTTGAGCCACGGCCAGTACGACGTGCGCCCGCCCGCACCGATCAGGATCGGCTTGCCCTTGAGGGCCGGCAGCGTGTCGTTGCCCATGCCCGGGTGCGAGATCAGCACCTGCGGGTCTTTCTGCATCACGGCCGCGACGACGACGAAGGGCAGGTTTTCCGACGCGTAGTTGAAGCCCGCGAACGAGTTCGACATGATCGCATCGACCCGGCCGCCGACCAGCAGCGTGTTGGGGTCCTGCTGCGGGCCGCCCATGCGGATTTCGGCGTCGATGCCGTATTTGCGGTAAATGCCGGTCGCGACCGCCTGGTAGAAGCCGCCATGTTCGGCCTGGGCGCGCCAGTTGGTCTGGTAGGAGAATTTGTCGAGCGTCTGGGCGCGCAAGGCGGGGGCCGCCAAGGTGCCGAAGGCCGCTGCGGCGCCAAACAAACCAAGCGAATGGCGGCGCGAAATTTTTGTTTCGCTCATTGCGATGCTCCTGTCCGGGGAGGGGGGTAAAACAAGGGTTTCAGGCAGTCTTTTCCGGTCCGCGAAAGCAGCAAAACCCGTACCATTGCGGTCCTGCCAAGGGCCGGTCGCTGGCCCAGCCAACATCCTAGCAAGCTGCCGTAAATTTAGGCAATGCGCCAGCGATTGCAGCAAACCTCAGCGCGATACGATGTTGGACAGCGGATAGCGGTCGATTTCCTGCAAGGCTTTGACGAAGCGGGCCGCAAAATGCTCGACGAGAATCTTGCCGCGCGCGGCATCGGCATCGGCGGCATTGCCGCACGCCCCCATCGGGTGCAGGTCCTGGGTTTCCCAGCCGAAGCCGATACGGCCCTCAGGGGCTAGGATTTCGTAGTCCTTTTCCATGCGCACCGACAACGGTTCGAAATTGCGGCATTCTTCCGTCTTCACGAGATCGCCGCGCAGATGCATCATCATCGAGGTTTCGCCCGAGCCGCCATGGATGCCGTGTTTGAGTTCGCCCTCCGGAAACAGATTGGGCGGCTTGCCGAGCGCGTAGTAGTTGATCGCGACCGCAAACATTTTATGGCGAACGCGCAGTTCGCGGCACACGATGTCCGAGACCTGCGGCTGGCCGCCATGGCTGTTGAAGATCACGAATTTGCGGATCCCGGCGCGCGCAACCGACTCGCCGATTTCGGTCCACAGCCGGATCAGCGTTTCGGCCGAAAGCGTGAGCGTGCCCGGATAGGAGATATGTTCGTTCGATTTGCCGACCGGCATCGGCGGCAGGAACGTGACCGGCAGATCCGCGGGCATCGTCTCGATCGCTTTGGCGATCACGCCCGCATTGATGCAGGCGTCGACATAGACGGGCAGATGCGGCCCGTGCTGCTCGATCGCCGCCACCGGCAGGACCGCGATCGCGCGCTCCGCGTCGAGGGCGGCGAAGTCCGGCCACGTCATTTCGTGCCAGTGGCGTTTGGGCAGTTTGGACATTTGCGCGGCCTCGTTTGCGTCGAAAAAATCTTGCTTCGAGGCTTCCGTTAGGCAAGCGGCGTGCCGCTTCAGGCCATCACGACTTTCTGCCATTTGAGATCGGCCGTGCCCTTGCCGCGCAGGGAGGCGACGAGATTGGGCGCGCCGAGATAGACGGGCTTGGAAAAACTTCATCGAGCGCGTCTGCATCTCGGGCGTCGAGCACGAGGCCGCATCGACATGGACGACCACGATCTCGATGCCGCCGACGGGCACGACGGCGACATTGTATGTTTGGCCGGCCATGGTTGGGCGCTTCGTTACGGCAACGCTGCCGGGCTGTCCGACAGCGTGCGCATGTAGGCGATCAGATTGGCGCGGTCTTCGGCGCGACGAATGCCTGCAAACGCCATACGCGTGCCGGCAAGATAGGCGCGCGGGTTGGCAAGGAAGCCGTTGAGCTGCTCGTAGCCCCACTGGCCGTCTTCGCCCGGGCGGGCGGCAGCGGCCGTCAAAGCCTGCGAATAGTTGAAGCCGTCGATATGCGCCTTCTTCTTGGCGACGACATCCCACAGATTGGGACCCACGCCGTTGCGGCCGCCCTTCTCGAACGTATGGCACGAGGTGCAGTTGCGTGTGGCAGCCTTGCCCGCCTCGATGTCGGCCGAAGCCAGCAGCGGGCCGATCGGCGGGAGCGCGACGGCCGGTTCGGCAGGTGCCGCCGCGACGGCGGTCTCCGGCAGCTTGATGTCGAGCACGGACTTTTCGAGCTGGCGCGGTTGCACCAGCATGTTGGCGATGAACCCAAGGACCGTCACAACCAGCACCGAACCGACGACGGCGCCGAAAATCTTGTTGAGTTCGTAGGAGTTCATGGTCGCGGCCCCGACTCGTGCTGAATTGGCGATTGGCAAACGTGCCGCAATTTAGAGGCCTGTTCGGACCTGCGCAACCCAAACAAATACATCTGCGGCCTGCGACAGTCTGCCGCAGGTGCGCTGTTGACGCAGGCCCGCTTGGCCCCGGATACTCCGCGCCCTTTTCCTCGTGTGCCGAAATGGTTGCCATGCCGAAACCCAAAACCCCGCCCCGCATCGCATTCCAGGGCGTTCCGGGCGCTTATTCGCATCTGGCCTGCAAAGCGGCTCGTCCGGATTTCGAGCCGCTGCCGTGCCCGAGCTTTGAAGAAGCGTTCGAGGCCGTGCGCAGCGGTCGGGCGGAACTCGGCATGATCCCGATCGAAAACTCGCTCGCGGGCCGCGTGGCCGAAATCCACCATCTGATCCCGAGTGCAGGCCTGCATATCGTGGGCGAACATTTCCAGCGCGTGAACCACCATCTGCTGGCGCCGCGCGGCGCCACGCTTGCGACGCTGCGCACGGTGCAGAGCCATATCCAAGCGCTCGACCAGTGCCGCGAGACGACCAAGAAGCTGGGTTTGAAGCGCGTGGTGGGTGCCGACACGGCCGGTTCGGCCGCCGAAATCGCCCAGGCGAACGACCCCACGCGAGCGGCCATCGCCTCGTCGCTGGCGGGCGAAATCTACGGCCTCAAATCGCTGAAAAAAGATCTCGAGGACGTCGCGCACAACACCACGCGCTTCGTGGTGCTGTCCAAAAAGGCGCAAGAGGCCGATCCCAAAAAGGGCCCGGCCGTGACCACCTTCGTGTTCCGCGTCAAGAACCGCCCGGCAGCACTCTACAAAGCGATGGGCGGGTTTGCGACCAACGGCGTCAACATGACCAAGCTCGAAAGCTACATGCTGGGCGGCGTGTTCACGGCCACGCAGTTCTATGCCGACGTCGAAGGCCACCCGAGCGAAACCAATTTCGCGCACGCACTCGAAGAGCTCGGCTTCTTCTCGGATTTCGTGAAGATCATCGGCGTCTATCCCGCCCACCCGTATCGTTTCAAAGGGCGCTAGAAAAACGCGAGCTGGTCGCCCTTCTGCGGCGGCGGCTTGAACTGCGTGAGGTCGGTCGACCAATCGTTGCGGTCGAGGCCCAAGCGCGCGCGCGCTTTTTTGAAGCGCTGGTTCAGCAATGCGGCATAAGGGCCGTTGCCCACGAAGCGCGTGCCGAATTCGGCCGAATTGAGGGCACCGCCGCGCGTATCGCGCACCAGCGACAGTACGTGTTTCTTTTTGAGCGGGGCGTGCGCTTCGAGCCATTCGTCGAAGATTTCTTTGAGCTCCAAGGGCAGGCGCAGCAGCGTGTAGCCCGCACTCGTAGCGCCTGCATCGCGCGAAGCTTCGAGGATCGCCTCAAGCTCGGCATCGTTGAGGGCCGGGATCATGGGGGCCGCCATCACACCCACTTTGCAGCCCGCATCGACGAGCGCGCGGATTGCGGCCAGGCGCTTGGCAGGCGTGGGGGCGCGCGGCTCGAGGTTACGTGCCAAATCGCGGTCGAGCGTGGTCACCGACACGAACACGTGCGCGAGATTGCGCGCGGCCATCGGGCCGATAATGTCGCGGTCGCGCGCCACGAGATCGGATTTGGTGACGATCGAGAACGGATGCGAAAACGCCGCCAACGTCTCGAGAATGCGGCGCGTGATTTTGAGATCGCGTTCGATCGGCTGGTAGGGATCGGTATTGGTGCCGAGTGCGATCGCCATCGGCTTGTAGCCGGGCTTGCGCAGCTCGGCCGCCAACAATTCAGGCGCATCGTGCTTGGCGAATAGTTTGGTCTCGAAATCGAGCCCCGGCGACAGGCCAAGATAGGCGTGCGTGGGCCGCGCATAACAATAGACGCAGCCGAACCTTATATCCGGCGTATTATGTTTAGACTATGTAGATTGCCAATATTTAAAAGGCTAGACTCTAAAACAGCCGTGAACAGATCTGTGAACAGTTTTTTGTCGCCTGTCGTAGCCAATCAATCAACGCCGACTTCCCGACTGATCTATCGTTTTGAATTCCGATTGATCCGCCAGCTTCTATTGCGACAACGCTCGCCGTCGCCCGGTGGCGCCGCATAGAAGATCAACCGGCTAATTCGAGACAAGCGGCATCGTTTTAAGCGGCAGCTAGCTGGGTTTGGATGACTGTAATTGCCATAATGTCGAAAATTCCACCGATATCGGTGTACTTCGGGTCGGCAAGTTCGTCGTAGCGAGCTAGGCCGTTGTAGGTGACCTGGATCTCCCCGTTTACCTGCCCTCGATATGCCCCTTCGAGGTAGATCCGGTCGTCACGGTGCGCTTGCACTGTGCCCCGAATCTTGGGGTCCGCCACCTTCTCCTCCGTGACCTGCTTGATGTACAGAGCCTCCTCGTCGCTAATGGCAAACTTCGTGCGGATCTCGTCGATCATGTCCTGCACCGAGACTTTCCGGGGCGGCGGTCCTGCCCCCTTCTTGCCTGTGCCTGGGCGGAGCTTAACCTCGCCGCCGGTGTTGTGCACCTCGCCCTGGTACTCGACGGCGGCCTTCACGACCTCGGTCTGGCGGATCTGCTTCATCAGCTCCGAGACGCTCCCCTGCTTGATCAACTGCGGGCCGACATATTCCGCAAAGGCGACGAACTCCTTGATATCGCCCGGGTAGGTGAAGAAGCAGGTCAGGAAGTGGAAGCTCTTAACGAGCCGCGCCAGCATGTAGACGTAGCTTTTTCGGTCCTCGGCAGCGGCAAACTTCGCCTGGAACCGAACACGCAGGCCATTTACGGCGAGCTGTACCTGGGCGTCGGTGCCCGATGCGGCTAGAGCCACAAACTCGTGCGCGTCGGCCTGGGTGAACAAGCCCGCATCGAGAATCTCCGAGTGCAGTCGGGTGCACAGTTCTGGGGCGGGCTCATCCGGTTCGAACGGCGTGCCCTTTCGATACTTGGCGAACGCCTTAAGGATAGCTGCTGCATTGTTTGTCAACGGCGGTCTGATTCCAGGCCAGCGTG
>Ga0315906_10007350_pt1 | contig 13415 bp, 11 predicted proteins | sample LakEriMetagenome_4_FD_203526 | JGI IMG/M metagenome (GOLD analysis project Ga0315906, IMG submission 203526) | Freshwater fungal communities from buoy surface, Lake Erie, Ohio, United States - Buoy 2 MA122 | ecosystem: Environmental > Aquatic > Freshwater > Lake > Lake biofilm | place: USA...
CGATGGCTTCGCGATCAAAGAACCCGTATTCAGCTTCAATAAATTTCCGGGCGTCAACAAAGAACTCGGCCCAGAAATGAAATCGACCGGTGAAGCAATTCGCTTTGTGAAAAATCTGCGCGATCCCTATTTCAGACAGTTGTATAAAGACAGGAGCATGTACTTGTCAAAGTAGTTTGGACAGTTTGGGTAGTTTGGGTAGTTTGGGCAGTTGGACGGAAAGTGGCATGGTGCACACCGATGTGAGTGTGTAGTTTGGAGGTAAATGTTACATGGGCCAGTTTCTGCGCCGATTTATCGGTTGCTGCTTCCATTTGCTGTTGGAATCATCCTAAACAATTTCTTGCCTACCCAAGGCCTGCCATTGATTAACGTGTTGATTGGGCTCATCGGATTTCTTTGCATCACTCCGTACTTACCCCTTCGTTGGAAATGGAAATTTTCTCCCGCCCATGGAATCGTACTGCTGTTGGTCGCAGTCGTCCTGGGTGCGATCTATTCTACCTGGAGAGATCACCGGCGAGCGAGCGACTGGATCGGATACACGCCTACTCAAAAAAAATTCTACCTCGTTCAATTCCGAAAGGAATTAACCCGAACGCGCAACGGTTGGAGAGCCACAGCCGATCTGATCGCTCAACAAGAAGAGAAAACGACGAAACCAGTTTCCGGTGGAATCTTCCTTTACACAAAAAATGACTCGATCCTTCGATCAGTAATCCCCGGCAGAAAAGCCTGGATCCACACTCGCCTAAAACCGATCCAGAACAAACCCGGATCCGCGTTCGATTATGAACGCTATTGCCTTCGCAATAAGATCACGCACCAAGGATATCTCAGCAAAACTTCCGACATCACGTCCTCGGAATCGAATCCATGGAGCATCCCTTTCACACTGCATGTGCTCCGTATGCACGTAAAAAACATTTTGTATGAAAAAATATCCGACACCGTCAATGCCGGGTTGGCATCCGCCTTGTTCATCGGATGGAAGGGCGGGCTGGATCCGCAACTCAAAGAACAGTACACGCAAACAGGAACCATTCACATCATTGCCATCTCCGGACTGCACATCTCGCTAGTCTTTGAGATCCTTTGGAGATTGCTCTATCCTCTTTTATTCCTGCGCGGCGGACAAACCCTTCGTACTCTGATCACCCTGGGGTCTATTTGGATCTTTTGTTTTCTGGCAGGAGGCGAGGCTTCCGTGTTGCGCGCAGGCATCATGTTTACGGCAGTACACGCCGGACGATGGTTGGAAAGACCCGTTTCAGGCATTCAGGCATTGGGACTCTCCATGTTTACCCTCTTGCTTGCAGACCCCGACTGGCTATTCGATCCCGGATTTCAGCTTTCACATGGGGCAGTCATGGGCATTTTGACACTACAGCCGATTCTTGCAAAATGCATCACGCTAAAAAATCCGCTCTTGCGCAGCGTTTGGGAATCCTCCACCTTAACGATCACCGCCACTATAGGAACACTTCCCTTCACCGCCTACTATTTTCATCAATTCCCATTGACGTTTTTACCCGCCAACCTACTCGCAGTGCCGCTATCCTCTATTGTGCTGATGGCACTTTTTATGCTTATACCCTTTCATCCCGTAACCATCCTGGGCAACACGTTAGCCACGTGCATCGATTGGCTACTGGATGGAATGAACAGCTGGATCGAACACCTGGCCCGGATCCCGGGCACCGTATGGGCCTGGTAAAAGTCACAACTTTTCCCCCTGCCTGTTCCAACCCAAAAGCATCCGATACCTTTGCGGCAGTTTATTCCCCTTCAACATGTCAAAAAAAATAAAGTCTGCCCTGCTCTCTGTTTTTTACAAGGACGGGCTGGAGCCGATCGTTGAGCAATTGAAGAAACACCAAGTAACGATCTACTCTACCGGTGGTACGCAAACCTTTCTGGAATCCCTGGGCGCTCAGGTGATCCCCGTAGAATCCCTTACCAATTACCCGGCCATTCTCGGCGGACGCGTGAAAACACTGCATCCCGTGGTGTTTGGAGGCATTTTGGGTAAACGTAATGATGCCACCCACCTCAGTGAGATGGAACAGTACGCCATTCCAGAGATCGATCTGGTCATCGTTGACCTTTACCCATTCGAGGAAACCGTCGCCTCTACCTCGGATGAAAAATCCATCATTGAAAAGATTGACATCGGTGGTCCATCTATGATCCGCGCAGCGGCCAAGAACTACCAGGACCTCACCGTCGTCGCCGCCAAAAATGATTACGCTGCATTGGCACAATTACTCGAATCACAGGATGGTGCGCTCACATTGGAACAACGACGCGCCTTTGCCGCAAAGGCATTTGAGGTAGTGGCGCATTACGATGTGGCCATTGCCAAGTACTTCAACCCGAATGGCGGCACCGAATTCTTCCAGGCACAACCGTTTCCCCAACCGCTTCGCTATGGCGAGAATCCCCATCAGTCAGCCACCTTTTATGGCGACTTGAATGCCCTATTCGAAAAATTGAACGGAAAGGAACTTTCCTATAACAATTTGGTCGATGTGGATGCAGCCTTGGAACTGATCCGCGAGTTCCCGATCGAAATGACTGGCGAGTACACCTTTGCCATCATCAAACACACCAATGTGTGCGGCATTGCTGAACGTTCTACCGTATTACAAGCCTGGACAGATGCGTTAGCCGGTGACCCTGAAAGTGCCTTCGGCGGTATTTTGGTTACCAACGGAGAAGTGGATGCCTCCACCGCTACGGCCATCCAGGATATATTCTTTGAAGTATTGGTTGCTGCTCGATTTACACCGGAAGCGTTGGAGATCCTGCGCGCGAAGAAGAATCGCATTCTATTGTCGATGAAAGCGATGCCAACTTCCGGACAGCAAAGCAGGCGATTGCTGAATGGAGTCCTTATTCAATCGGTTGATGAAGGAAATTATGCGGACTGGAAGGAAGTGGGTGGGCGGAACACTACTGACGCTGAGAAAGCAGACTTGGTATTCGCGAACCTGGTATGCAAACATCTAAAAAGCAATGCCATTGCCCTTGTGAAAAACAAGCAATTGGTGGGAAAGGGATGTGGTCAAACCAGTCGCATCGATTCCCTTCGCCAAGCCGTTGAAAAAGCAAAGCAATTTGAATTCGACCTAAGCGGGGCCGTACTGGCCAGCGATGCATTCTTCCCTTTCAATGATTGTGTTCAACTCGGACATCAGGCGGGCATCTCCGCATTCATTCAACCCGGCGGATCGGTACGCGACAACGATTCGATCGAATATTGTCAACAGCACCAACTGGCCATGGTGATCACCGGCCAACGTCATTTCCGGCATTGATGATCTTTGAAAATCTATATGCGGTTTTGATGCGGGGCGCACAGCGCTCAAAAGAATCCTTGGAGGTATTCAATCCATTTTATTATTACAAACAAGGCACCCGCGGCAAGGCGATCTTGGCATTGGTGGCGGTATGTCTGTTTTGGGGACTCACTTGGGTAGCTTCCAAAGTGGGCGTACAATACATGCCTGCCTTGCAATTGGCCGGCATTCGACAATTTTTGGCCGGTGCGATCTATGTGAGTTTTTTTCTTCTGCGCGGAGAGAAATTGCCGAAAGGAAAGCAATGGCGTTCCGTATTCATCTTGAGTTTTTTGAACTTCATGATGAGCAATGGACTCAGCACCTGGGGCGTGAAATACATTTCCGCCGGCATGGGCGCCATCATGGGAGCGATCTTTCCACTGTGGTTGGTGATCATTGGACTCTTCGCCAGTAAGGAGAAACTGCCGCGCAACGCCATCCTTGGATTGCTACTCGGATTCGGTGGCGTGTGCACGATCTTCTACGATCACATGACTGATTTTCTAAACCCGCAATTTCAATTGGGCATCAGCTTATCGTTGGTGGCTACCTGGACTTGGGCATTTGCTACCCTCTATACAAAACAAGAGGCCCTCTCCTTCAATCCTTATTTCAGCTTGGGACTGCAAATGCTGATCTCGGGAGCAACCTTGTTTTTTGTCAGCGAAATCACCGGCCAGTCGATCCCCTTCGCTCATATCCCTTGGGAAGCTTGGTCATCGATTGCATTCCTCATCGTTTTTGGATCACTCATCGCATTTATTTGTTATTTGTACGCATTGCAAAATCTGCCCACTGAACAAGCCTCCATTTACGCATACGTCAATCCGATCGTGGCAGCCTTTTTCGGATGGATCTACTTCAATGACCAAGTCACTCCGTTCCTCATTTTGGGTACACTCATCACCTTGCTGGGGGTGTATCTGGTCAACAAAGCGTTTCGAATCGCGCCGGCAGAACAGCCCGAGCCCGAGGGAGTTTAACGCTTCAGCGTACTGGCCCATTCCATATATCGTTCTCCCCATTGGGCAAAACGAGCTTGCGTGCCCAAGGAAGTATTGTGCCAAATGGTGATCATTCGTCCGTTCACGGAACGAATGGAATCTTCAAGGGCCCTCCACTCCTTCTCTGCGGCGTCAATGCGATGGCCTGCCTCAAAAAAAGAATTCGCTTCCATGAAACAGAATGGATGTAACCGAAGACCGGTGCTTTTGTTCTTCTCCAGATCAAACCAGTAATGTGAACGCGCCGTGCTTGCCCGAAATCCGTTCACCGAGCCATATCCCATTGAATAATCGTCGGTGATGCCTGCCTGAATCAACTGACGAAAGGTATTGGGTAGTTGGAATCGAATGTAATGTTGGCGGGAACAATGCACGGGATGTCCGATGACTCGCTCCAACGATTCCTTCTCGATGTGCAAAAGGGCGGGATCCTCCCCACTTTCCCAGGAGGGATGCAAGGCGATCTCTGCCCAAGTGGAAACAGATCGAATGAGTTGCTGCTGTGCCGGATGTTCCGGGGAGAGTGCTTTGTCGTATTTCTTTACTTGTTGACCGGCATGAAAGAAAAAGACAGGTTTGATTCCAACCGGTTCATGCAAGCGACGGATTTGATCGAATGAATCGTACGGATCTTTTTGTGCCCCAAAATGCGTTCGAATGCGCTCCCGTACCCAACCCATTCGTCCCATCAACAGGTCCCGGCAACATCCCGCCAGCTGTTTCCACAATGGCTTATGCAGATACGCAAAAGATTCATCGATGTCATAAGTTGGCAGCCATTCAAATCGAGCGGATTTACCCATTAGATCGGGGTAGATCGACTGCAGGCGACGCATCAAGGCCATCATCCATTCATCAATCAATGGGCGATGAAGGAAATGATGTTGAAAGGCCATCGATCGGGTGTGATCGAAACGACCATAGATGTCCGGATTGCCCGGCAGATACTCCTCATATCGACTCAGTAAATAAAAGGAAGCCGCCAGCACATCAAATCCCATATCTCCCCGAGCGCAAAAGAGAATCGGGAAGGTTCCGTTGTCGGACACGGATACTTGCAGCGAACGAACGTCCTCCTCAAAAAGCAATGCATTGGGCTCGATCCAGCATTCCTGCTCACTGATCCTTTGAGCGCTGTAGTTCAAGCGTGGACCGACATATGATGAATATCGATGAGTTGAATCGGTCAGTTCGATGGGTGCATCGATAAAATGTTCTTGTATCCACGCGGTGATGTATTCGAGTCGGGGCGTGATCGTATGGGCGTAGAGCAGCAAAATGATCTCAACGATTTTTCTTTCGCTCCTTCCAGAGCTGATTGAAACTCTTCGCGGGGAAATCGAGCTGACCACGTTGATCGGTCCACGCATTGGCCAAACCGTTCACGACTTTGTTCTTCACTTTGCCGCTGGCCAGGTTCATCCAGCTGCGATGCAACATGCCTTGTTTCCAAAGTTTCCAGGCGATGCGCTCCATCACGGGGCCTTCCTGCTGTACGGCCACGGCGTGTCGGTTGTGCAACAGCAATTCATGGAGGTTGATCCGGACCGCACATACCTCCGTGCAATTTCCACAGAGCGAGGAAGCTTCGCTGAGATGTTTCCATTCACCGATTGCCTGAAGGTTGGGCGTGATCACCGAACCAATGGGTCCGCTGTAAGTAGTACCATAGGCATGACCGCCGATGTTTTTGTACACCGGACAGGCATTCAGACAAGCACCGCAGCGGATGCAATACAAACTTTCTCGTTGTTTGGGGTCCGCGAGAATTTTAGTTCGGCCATTGTCGAGCAAGATCACGTATAGTTCTTCCGGACCATCCGTTTCCTTAGTCTGTTTGGGTCCGGTCACCAATGTATTGTAAACCGTCACTTGCTGCCCTGTACCATATGTGGCCAGTAAGGGCCAGAACAAATCCAGGTCGGCCAGTGAGGGAATCATCTTTTCAATGCCCGCAATGACAATATGTGTCTTGGGCCAGGCACAGGTGAGACGAGCGTTGCCTTCGTTTTCAGTGATGGCAATGCCACCGATGTCAGCGATCAGAAAATTCGCACCGGTGACCCCGATCTCGGCCTGACGATATTTTTCACGCAGGATCGCCCGAGCAGTAAGAGTCAATTCCGTAGGCGTAGCCTTCGGATCGGTTCCTAATTTCTCGGCAAACAGTTTGGCCACATCTTCTTTGCTTTTGTGCATGGCCGGTGTAACGATGTGATAGGGCGCTTCGCCGTCCAATTGCTGTATGTATTCACCCAGATCCGTCTCCACTGAGTCCACGCCGATGCCTTTCAAAAAATCATTCAGATGGATCTCTTCGGTCACCATGCTTTTGCTCTTGACGAGCGTGCGACAGTTTTTCTCTTGGCAGATCTTTTGAATGGCCGCCTGCGCCTGTGCTACATCCTCTGCCCAGATCACTTTGGCTCCGCGACGAACCAACTGCGCTTCGAAATCCTCCAGGTAGCGATCTAGGTTTTCAATCGCCTTCCATTTCCGATTCTTGGCGCGTTCACGGGCCCCCATCAAATCGATGTACTGCGATTTTCCCTTGGGCACCGCTGCATCGTATCGACCAATGTTGAAGTTGATCTTGCGTCGATGTTCACGGTCGGCGGATTTCACCGCACTGCGTGCGAGGAAGGTCGACTTGATCTCGGTGGCGGTGGACTCTTTACGAGGCATGTATAAAATTACTCCTTGAAATCGATTTCTTCCCAATCTCCTTTGGCAATGGTATCCAGTGCATCATACACCTCTTGCCCGTACTTACGCACGATCGGCTCCTGCAGAAATTTATATACAGGCACCTGAAGCGCCTCCCCATTCAGGCAACCGGGCTTGCAGATCTCGGTGCGGGGCTCGTAATTCAGGCGCTCATAGTCGCCGTACTTCCCCTTTTTGGCTACGATCGGGTAGAGGTGACAACTGATGGGCTTTTTCCATTGGATCTTTCCATCCAGATAGGCCTGCTCAAAGGCGCAATGAATGGCACCGTTGGGACGACGGATCGCGTAGGCACAGATCTCTCTATCCGAATCCACGGTGGGCGTCACCCAGCCATATTCCGCATCGTACACATATTTCCCTTTTTTATCGATCTCGGCGAGATAGGTGTTGCTCAAGTAGGGCTTCACCACGTCGAATACCTCATTGATGATGGCACGTTCTTCGTCCTCCAATGGCGCCCCTGCAGCCCCTTCCTCGCAACAAGCACCTTTGCAGCGTGCCAGGTCGCAGACGAATTTCTTCTCTACGATGTCCTCACTGATCAACAGATTCTCGATGACGATCATGGTCGATTGGATTGGCGGTCGGACCATTGCAACGTATTGATCAGATGCAATAGATCCTTTTTTAAAAATTCATTTACAATGCCGAGTGAGTCGGAGTTGGGCGCTGCATCAAAATAAAGGGCACCCCTCAGGAAATGTTTGGTGGAGTCGGTGAGGAAGAATTGATTGGCCGTTGCGGTATTGCCACCCAGTGAAAAATAAATTCCTTCTACCCCGTTCGGCGTAACCATCAGACTATCGTCGATCCGGTTGGCCACATCGACGTGTTGCTGGTAGGCGAGTCGGTATCCGTCGCGCACCAGCGAGTCGAAGGTGTATTGTCCCCCTATGGGTTTATAGCTCACGTAAATCCGACCATTCAAGGAGGGAATGTTGATGTTTACCCACCAATCCTCTGCCCGATCGCTGAAGAACATAGAGTCTTTTTCCACGCTTGCATAAACCGGATATTCAAAGCGATAAGGATAACCGGGTTGATCGAAGACTTTATAGGCTTTCTCCGGAAAATCGATTCGATAATACCCCCGTTTCTTTCCGACGTTGTAGGGCCGATTGCAGGCAAGGAAGAGCGCGGCAAACAAAACGGATATGAAAAATGATCTGATCATGGTTGTGGTCCGATGAGGATTTGAATTCGAACCTGCTGGATCCGATTGTTTTCAAGGTGGATGACGGTGAATCGGAAATCACCCGACACGAAAGCCTCTTCTGGCTTGGGAAAGCCCTCTGCCAACTCAAGCACCAATCCGGCTACGGTGTCTGCTTCCCCTTTTACTCCGTCGAATGTATCGATGGGCTGCTGCATGAAGCGGCAGGCTTCGGTCAGCGAAGTTTTTCCATCGATCAGGAACGTAAAATCATCGATGCGCTGCAACCCTGTATTTTCTTCATCGAATTCGTCTTGTATTTCACCAATGACTTCCTCGAGTACGTCCTCCATGGTCACGATGCCGCTGGTTCCTCCGAACTCATCGACCACCACAGCAAAATGCACCCGACGTTGCTGAAATTCCTGAAACAGGTCTTCGATGGGTTTTTGCTCCGGAACGAAAAAAGGTGAACGAAGCAGGGATGTCCAATCGGACTTACCCGAACGCAAATAAGGCAAAAGCTCTTTGGTGTGCAGGATGCCAATGATCTCATCGAGACTTTCCTTGTATACGGGTAAGCGGGAATAATGCAGCGACTCAATTTGTTGAACCAACTGTTCGAATGGCGTGTTCACTTCAATGCCGTTTACATCCAAGCGGGCCTTCATGATCTGTCGTACGGTGATGTCACCAAACCGGATCACCCCACGCAAAATGTTTCGCTCATCCGGTGTGGTATTCGTGGGTACATCTTCATCCAGCGCGTCATCCAGTTTTTGCTTGTCGGTTTTATCGGCGCCGGCCATTTGCCCAATGCGGTCTGCCAGGGATACCAGCTGCAAGCTTGGCTGACGCAAAACCAGATGCAAGCCCTCCATGAACCACGCGGCGTCGAGCGCGAAACGCAGATTGCTTTGTGTGGCCCAAACTTTCGGCAGGATCCTGACGATGAAGATCATTCCGATGGACAATACGGCCACTTTTGTCAACCAGAACAACGTGGTTTGTGGGATCAACAACTGCAATTGTTCGGTCAGTATGAAATTGCCCAACAAGATGATGCAAATGTTGAGAAAGGTTCCAGCCGTCAACAAGGACACATACACGGCTTTGGGTTCATCGAGTAGCTTCAACACTCGTTTTGAGGCCCGGTTGGATTTTGTCTTCATCCAATCCACATCGGATTTATTGAGCGAAAACAAGGCCACCTCATAACCGGAGATAAAAAAACTGCAGAGCAAGGTGAGCAGTAGGAGCACGAGGGAAACGGTCAAGCCGGAGGCCTGTAATAGAAGCAGCGAGGAGGGAATGTTGAATGATAAGGGAATCGTATCCAATCGGGGCCTGCCAAACTCATTCTGTCCTGAACCGGAAGGCCATACAAAAATATCTGTTTTCCGTTATACCCCAGGCCTTGTCGCCACCCAGTAAGACTGGATCAGTTTGGGAAAAGGAAGTTTTTCTTGCTGTCGTCCGCTCATCCATTTAAACGAACCTTGCCAAATAGGTTTTTTCAGCAGTTGGCATTTTAAAAAACTTGCATGTATTTGTTGATGAGAGAGCAGCTGCTTGGACGCATGCCACTCGTATTCGTTTTGACGCGTGGGCCATGTATGGGGGAATGTGGTTTTCATTCGCTTGATCAATTCGGTGAAATCAAGGGGACGATCGGACTCGATCAGGGGCAATTCCCACAACCCCTCCCACACATCACCGGCTTGACGCACATGAAAAGGTACCTTTCCCTCCCATTCAGGAACCAAATAATAAAACCAACGTTGTCGCTTGGGCCTGGGGGGTGACTTGACCGGAAGCGTTTCAACGATCCCGTTGGAAAATGCAGCACATGTTTTTTTAAGCGAGCAATCGGAACAATGCGGTGATTGTGGCTTGCAGACGGTTGCGCCAAAATCCATCAAGGCCTGGTTGTAGCCGCCAGGATAATTGACGTCCAACGAAAGCTGCGCCAAGTGCTGAAACTGTTTTTTCCCTTCCGGACGATCGATGGGGGTGTCCACCCCATGGTAACGGGAAAGCACCCGAAACACATTTCCATCCAACACAGCATGCGGCTGGTTGAACGCGAAGGACGCGATGGCGGCGGCGGTATAAGGCCCCACCCCCTTCAACTGGATGATCTCGTCATACTCCGAAGGGAATACCCCCTTCAGGTCGAATGCGATGTATCGGGCCGTGTGCATGAGGTTGCGGCAACGTGAGTAATAGCCCAGCCCCTCCCAGGTTTTGAGGATCGTTTGGTCAGATGCTCGAGCCAATGCCTCAATCGTCGGAAATTTTTTTAAGAACCGCTCATAATAACCCCAACCCTGTTCCACACGGGTTTGCTGCAATATGATTTCGCTCAACCAGATCCGATAAGGGTCTTTTTCCCCCTTCCAAGGCATCTGCCGATGATTGGACGTGGCGTGCCATTTCATCAGTTTTTCCCGAAAAAACCGACATTTTTTATCTAACTTATTGTTTTTCAATTTTTTATTAGTAAAAATGAGCAACATGCCGGAAAAACAGAACAAGGGGCAATAAGACAAAAATATTGTCCTATTTGCTTGACTATCAAAATATTTTAACTATGTTAGAGGTACCAAACCTTGCAACCATGAGAAAAGCAGATCTGGTCAACCAAATTGCCGACAAAACGGGCATCCCTAAGGTGGATGTGTTGGTTACATTGGAAACCATGTTCAAAGAGGTGAAGGATACCCTTTCGGGCGGTGAGAACATTTACATCCGCGGATTCGGCAGCTTCATTACCAAAAAACGTGCTGCCAAGATCGGACGTAACATCAAGAAAAACACAGCAGTACACATTCCCGAACATTACATACCTGCGTTCAAACCTGCCAAAGAGTTCATCGCAGAAGTAAAAAAATTAAAAGAACCCAAGCCCGACGCAGGTCCGGGTGAGGACGCAGATTAATTTCTGCATCGATTGCTTGCCAATACGCCCCGTTGAGGGGCTTTTTTATTGGTAGTGCCTCCCCCTTCCGGTAATTTTGCCCCCATGAAATTGCAATCCACTCAAACCGCCGCCATTGTTGTGTCTGTGTTGCTGGTGACGGGGATCTATTTTCTTTTTCCCATTGGAAAGCCAAACAAGCAAAAAGCTGATAATCAGCCAAGTGCTGCTGCAGAACCACCCTTGCTGAGCGGTTATTCGACCGATTCCATCCTGATCTTGTCCAAGATGAGGTTGTCGCCTGCACAAAAAGAACAAGTAGGCGCGCTGGAGAAGCAAATCCCGGCCGACACGATGCAATTGGAGCAAAGAATGAAGGCTTTTCATAACCTGGCTCATTATTGGCGGGACGACATCAAGCTCTTTGAACCATACATCTGGTACGAATCGGAGGCAGCTCGATTGGAAAATTCAGAAAAAAACCTGACCTTTGCCGCCCACTTGCTGTTGGACAACCTTCAACAGGAAGAGGACGAGAGTCTTCGCCGCTGGAAAGCCCTGCAGGCAAAAGACTTGTTCGAACGCTCTTTGATCCTCAATCCCAAAAATGACTCAGCCCGTGTAGGACTGGGTGCTTGTTACCTGTTTGGAGGCATTTCAGCTGCACCCATGGTTGGCATCCGCCAGATCCGGGATGTCGTTGAAAAAGACAGTGCCTTTGTTTACGGTCAGATGACCTTAGCCAAAGCGTCCTTACTCTCCAATCAAAACCAAAAAGCCGAGGAACGACTCCGTACCATCTTGCGGATCGAGCCAGGTTCTTTGGATGCATTGCTCCTGTTGGCAGAACTACGGGAGCAGGCGGGCGACAAAAAAGAAGCCATGGCGCTTTATCAAAAATGCATGGGGCTCACCCAGCTCGATGAATTGAAAAAAGCATTGGAAGAGAGGATCCGGTCCTTATCGAACACAAAGAATTGATTTTAAATATTTATAAACGAATTGAAGTATGCCTTGCGGAAAGAAAAGGAAGCGTCATAAAATCGCAACCCACAAGCGTAAAAAAAGACTGAGAAAGAACCGTCACAAGAAGAGGAACAAATAAGAACGTTCTTCTGACGGCCCTCCCCCTAGGGGGTAGGTCTGTTTTACCCAGATGGTTCATTCAACCGATGCAACGGCAATAGGTTTCAACACCTACGTCTTGGGCGCATGCCCGGATGATTTACCTCTTGAATCGTACCATCCCCGCTATTCGGCATGTTGATTCGCGCGCGAACGACATGAACAAAGAATTGATCATTCACTCCTCAGCAGAAGGCGTTGAGATCGCCCTATTGGAGGACAAGCATTTGGTGGAACTGCACCACGAACGCAACGATGCAATGTTTGCGGTGGGTGATCTGTATTTGGGGAAGGTCAAGAAGCTCATCCCGGGTCTTAATGCGGCTTTTGTGGACGTTGGATTTGAAAAGGATGCGTTCCTGCATTACACCGACTTAAGTCCTTATGCCCGCTCGCTGCTCAAGTTTACCCAGCGCTCGATCGATGACAAAACGGAGCCTGGATTGGACTATGCCAAATTCACGTTTGAGCCCGAGATCGTTAAGACCGGCAAGATCAATGAGGTGCTCAGCGGCAAGCCCAATGTATTGGTCCAAATCCTGAAAGAACCCATCGCTGCAAAAGGTCCGCGACTCAGTTGTGAGATTTCTTTGCCTGGACGATTTGTGGTGGTGACCCCTTTCAACAACGTCGTCGCCGTTTCCCGAAAGATCCATTCCGGTGAAGAAAGGAAGCGCTTGCAAAAGATCGTTGAGGCGGTCAAGCCCAAGAACTTTGGCGTGATCGTACGAACCGCAGCAGAAGGCAAGAATTCAGCCGAACTACACGAAGACTTGTCGATGCTCGTAGGCATGTGGAAGAGCATACAGCAAAACCTGCGTGGTGCCGTAGCCCCGGCCAAGATCTTAAGCGAACAAACAAAAACGACCAGCATTCTGCGCGACCTGTTGAACGAAAGCTTCAACCGGATCGTGGTGGACGATAAAACACTGCATGCGGATACGAAGACGTACATCCAACGCATTGCACCGGAAAAGGCAGACATTGTTACCCTGCATCAATCTTCTTCTCCCATTTTCGATACCTACGGGATCACCAAACAGGTTAAATCTTCTTTCGGAAAAACCGTGAACCTGAACAGCGGGGCCTATCTGATCATTGAACATACCGAGGCATTGCATGTCATCGATGTCAACAGC
>Ga0315906_10007351_pt1 | contig 13415 bp, 11 predicted proteins | sample LakEriMetagenome_4_FD_203526 | JGI IMG/M metagenome (GOLD analysis project Ga0315906, IMG submission 203526) | Freshwater fungal communities from buoy surface, Lake Erie, Ohio, United States - Buoy 2 MA122 | ecosystem: Environmental > Aquatic > Freshwater > Lake > Lake biofilm | place: USA...
CGGCCGATTTGTAGCTGATGCCGCGCACGTCGTGGCCCAGCGCGGCGAACATCGTGGCGTGGATCTCGGCCGGCGTCACGGGACGGTCCGCCGGAAACGCGCCGGTCCTATCGGACGCGCCGAGCACCTGGCCGCCGCGTATGCCGCCGCCGGCGAGCAGCACGCTGTAGCAGCCGGGCCAGTGGTCCCGGCCGGCGTCGGCGTTGATCGTGGGCGTGCGGCCGAACTCGCCCATCCAGACGACGAGCGTGGTATCGAGCAGGCCGCGCTCCTCGAGGTCGTCGAGCAGGGCGGCGAACGCCTGCTCCATCGGCGGCACCAGCCGGTTCCGCAACGCGTTGAAGTTGTCCTTGTGCGTGTCCCAGGTGATGCTCGGACCGTTGACGGTGGTGACGAAGCGCGTGCCGGCCTCGACGAGCCGCCGCGCCAGCAGGTGGGACTGGCCCCACGGGTGGCGACCATACCGCTCCCGCACCGACTGCGGCTCCCGGGAGAGATCGAAGGCGGCGGCGGCCTTTCCCGACTGGAGGATCGACGCCGCCTTGTCGGTGAAGATGTCCATCTCCGCGGCCTGTCGGGCGACGATCCGCGGAGCCCCGGAGGAGCCGTCGAGCGAGTGCAGCAGATCGAGCCGCTCCGCGAGCCGCTCGGGCGAGAGACCCGCGTCGAGCGCGAGATTACGGACTCGGAAGTCGGCACGATTCGGATCGTCGTCGAGCACGAAGGGGTCGAACCGGGCGCCGAGGCAGCCGCCGTACTGTCCCGGCGTGATGTAGACCGTGCTGTCGCAGGTGGGAAACGGCGTGATGACGTACGGGGGCACGCCGGCGGTGAAGCCGTCGCGCTGGGCCAGCCAGCCGCAGAGGGTTCCCACGGACGGGATGTCGGTGGGGCTGGGATTGATCAGCGTGCTGTCGACGCGGTAGGGACGGCCCACCGTGGCCCAGTGCATGCCGCCGTTGTGGCTGCTGTGCCCGTGGTGCACGCTGCGGATGAGCGCAAGCTTGTCCATCCGCTGGGCCATCCGGGGCAGCAGCTCCGAGACGAGCGTCCCGGCGACGTTGGTCTGGATGGGGGAGAAGATGCCGCGGACGCCCGGGTCGGCGTGCGGCTTGGGGTCCCAGAGGTCGATGTGGCTCGGCGCGCCGCCGTTGAAGATCAGGATCACCGCGGTGGCCTTGCCGGGGCCGACGCGGTTCGTGGCCGCGCCGGCCGCCGCCAGCACGTCGAGGTCCGCCAGGGCCGCGCCCAGGCCGCCGAGCACGCCGGTCCGGAGGGCTGTCCTGCGGGTGGATCGCGGCGCGGTCGGGCGACTGGCGGCGTGCATGGGATCGGGCCAGCGGGGAGGGGCGGCACGTCCGGCATGATAGAACGGCGGTCTCGGCCGCCTCAAGCCGGCACTGGGTCCAGACCGCGCGACGCGGCTCCGGTCCCGGAGCGGTCGTCGAAGGGGCGTGCGAGCCGTCGCGAAGTCACCCGGCGACTCCGTCCGCCGGAGACGGGGAAGAGCGGGCGAAGGGACTCGAACCCTCGACATCCAGCTTGGGAAGCTAGCGCTCTACCAACTGAGCTACGCCCGCATCGCCTTCAAGTCTATCGGATTCCACTGCCCGTGCGAGGGGCGGAGACGAACCATCGCCGCGCCGGCCGCGTACCTTGCCAGTCCGAGCGGGACTCGCGCGGAAAATCCGCGGCCGCCGGCTCCGTCTCGGGTGGATACAATCGTCTTCCTGGTCCTTCCGCGCGGAGCGACGCACCATGCCACAGCCCGAAACGCCGGCTCTCCCCGACACCGCCATGCCCCAGCCCGCGACGTCGACGGCCGGGCTGCTCTCTTCGACGGTGCGGGCCACGGCCGCGGCCGTGGCGGTCGTCGCGGTGCTCGGTGCCGCGGGCATCCCGTGGCTGTTGTCGAGCCCGTCCCGGATCTCGCAGCTGGTGGCCAGGGCGGTGCCGGGGCTGAGGGCCGACGTGCGGTTCGGGACCGTGCGGCTCGGCTGGCTCGGGCCGATGGTTCTCGAGGACGTGCGGGTCGTGCCGCGGGACGGCAGCCACGAGCCGATCACCGCCAGCCGGATCGAAGTCGGCCACGGTCTCGCCGGCATCCTGCTCTCGATGGGCGATCTCGGGCGGCTGCGGGTCGAGGGGCTCGAAGCCCGCGTCGTCTTCGACGCCGACCGCGACTCCAACCTCAAGAGCCTCTTCGCTGCCGCGGCCGACGACGCCGCGTTCGACGGCGACGGCGTTCCGCCGCGGCCACCACGCCGCTCCGCCGTGCGGCTCCAGCTCGACCTCGTCGGCGCGCTCGTCCGGATCGAGGGGCCGTGGGCCCCCGAGCCCTGGGTGAGCGAGCCGATCAACGCGCGGGCCACGCTGCGGCAATCGGCCAGCGGCCCCTGGAGCGAGTGGCGAATCGACCCCGTGCAGCTGCTCGCCGACGCCCGCCTCGAGCCCGCCGTCGCCCAGGGCGTGCTGGCCTACATCGCGCCGGTGCTCGCCGACGCGACTCGGACCGGCGGCCGCTTCTCGCTGCGGCTCGACGAGGCCACGCTCCCCGTCGGCTCGCCGGAGTCGGGCCACCTCGCCGGCGTGCTCTCGATGCATGCGGTCGATCTCGGCCCGGGTCCGCTGGTGAGCAACGTCATCGAGGCCCTGCCTGGCAGGCTGCCGGCGCCGCCGGTGATCCGGATCGCCGATCAGTCGCACGTCGAGTTCCGGCTGGCCGAAGGACGGGTCTGGCACAAGGGGCTCGCGTTCGGATTCCCGCTGGCGAAGCCCGGCCAGCGTCTTGACCTGCAGTCGAGCGGCTCGGTCGGGCTGCGCGACAAGTCGCTCGACCTCAAGCTCGAACTGCCGATTCCGGGAGACCTGCCGCAGGATCGGCCGCTGCTGGCCTCGCTGGCCGGTCGCACCCTCGCGGTGCGCATCGGCGGGGAACTGGGCGCGCCGCGGGTCAACCTCGACGGCACGCTGCGAAACACCGCCGGCGATGTGGTCGCGGAACTGGTGGATCGGCTCCGCGGGGCGGCCGGTACTGCGGCTCCGCGACGGCCGCCGGTGACTCCGCTCCCGCCTCCGGGGATGCGGCGGCCGGCCGGTCCTCCGGCACCGGGGTGGAAGCCCGACGCCGCAGCGACCGCGTCATCACCGCCCGCCGCTTCGGGAGACCCAGGTTCCTCTCCAGCCGAGGGCGAGGGCTCACAGTCCGCGCCCGGCAGCGTCGATTCCGCCGCCGAGGGAAGAGACGCTGGGGATCGCGGTCAGCTGGCGGGAAAGGCGGGAAAGGATGGAGGCAGCGAAACACCGGGCGAGGGTTCGGCCGTCGAACGGATCAAGGCGGCCCTGCCGGCCGACATGAAGGATGATCCCGCCGCCGACGCGGTGATCGACCTCGTTGGCGGGGTGATCGGGGAACTGGCGAAGCGGCGCGCGGAGCGGCAGGCCACCGAGGCGGCGAACCCGCAACAGCCACGCCGGGGCCGGTTCTTGCGAAGGCTGGCCCCACCGCCGCCATCGGCCGCTCCGTCGCAGCAGCCGCTGCGTCCAGTCCCCGCGGAGTCGTCGGGCAACTAGAGCGCATTCGATGTACGTGTAGCACCGGCTTCGGGGGCGGCAAAAGTCTCCTCGCTGTGGCCGCGGCGGCCACACGCAAGGTCGAGCTTTCGCCGACCCCCTTCGCCCCCCCGCCCAGATTGCCGGATCGTCGCTCCAGCAAAACCGGATGCGCACTAAACCCCTCCGACGTACGTGGAGCCCCGGAGTCTCGGAGACTGCAAAAGTCTCTCCGCTCTGGCCGCGGCGGCGCGAGGGCCGCTTTCACCGGCGCGAAAAAAAGCCTGGCCTCCCCGAGGGAAGGCCAGGCTCGTGTTTCATCCCGACCGGCCGCCACAGGCAGAGAGCCTGCCCGGGGCGGCGGTGGATGTAGGGCTCAGGTGTTGGCCGGAGCAGCGGGGGCAGCCGGAGCGGCCGGAGCAGCCGGAGCAGCCTCGGTCGGCACGCCCTCGGAGATCACGCTCCCGCCTTCGCAGCCGCCGCCGGCGCAGCCGCCGCTGACGACCTCGCCACCGACGACCTCACCGCCACCGCAGCTGGAGCAGCCGCTCGAGACGGCCGCAGCCTCGCCACCGCAGCTGCCGCAGCCCGAATCGACGGCCGCAGCGGCGCCGCAGCCCGAATCGCACGCGGCCGGAGCGGCCTCGCCGTGGCAGCGGTTCTTCTTGTGGCCGAACAGCCCGCCGTGGCAGCGGTGCTTGTGGGCGAACAGACCACCGTGGCAACGGGCGCGGCCATGGCAGCCGTGACCGGCGACGGCACCCGAGTCACCGCCGACGAGGGCGATGGCGACCAGCGCGACGAACATGGCAAAACCGAAACCGAGAAAACGCTTCATCGTATTCCTCCTGATGAAATCACCGAACGCGGGTGCGTTCCTGAAGCCGTCACGAAACAACCCCGATCCGGGACGGCCACCGGACCGCAGCAACAGAGCGACTTACGGCACTACCCGGGCCACCGGACCCATCTTTCAACGTCAAAAGCGTTGTTTTTAGGGTTCTCGTAAATCCTGCGGGTCAGGAAATAATTGCGGCCTGGGTAATCCAGGGGGTTAGGCTAGCAGTGCCCCAGAGGCTGTCAAGGACCGCCAGCGTCCGAACGCCCGCTGGAATCGCGTTTTTCAGCGTTTTTCCGGGCAATTCGTCGTTTCCCGGCCCCGAGGGGAGGCGACTGCGGAAGGTCGCGGGCCGGGGGGCGGCGGCTCGCAGCTCAAGCGGGCCAAGGTGCGTTCGATGGATGCGGAGCACCGTGATCACGCCGGGCACGGCCATCCTGGCCGTCCCGGCTTGGCGAGCCTCGGCTCGCTGGTTCTGACCCGGGCCTCCGGCCCTGGCGTTTCCGGGGACCGCTGTGCGACGTCTGGGCGGCGTGGCGAAGGGAGTCGATGGAAGCTCGACCTTGCGTGCGGCCGCCGCGAGGAGACTTTTGCCACCCGCGAAGCCGTTGCTCCAAGAGCGAGCGCCGGAAGCGGTCTCGTCCGAGCGCCGGTGGGGGCCGCGGCGGTCTTCGGCAGAGGGCTATTTTCGCTGACCGTCCGCCGGCCCGGTCGCCGTGCGGGGGCCGGCCTCGGCGGCCGCCGCCTTTTGGGCCCGCTTCTGCAGTTCTGCCGCCACCATCTCCTGCTTGGCGATCATGTCCTCGGGATCCTCGAAATTCAGCAAAAGCGGCGGCATGTCTTCGAACACGAGCGTGGCCATCCCGACGACCCGCCAGCCCTCCGGCTCCAGACGGACGGCCCAGATGACGTTTTCGGTCGACTTGAAGCCGTCTTCGTCCGTGTCCGTCCAGGTGGTGGCGACGTGCACGAGGTCGTCCGCATCCTTGATCCGCTCGCACTCCCGGATCGAGTAGGTGGCGGTGCTGCTCACGGGGGGGGCCACGGTGATCCCCATTTCGTCGGTCTTGGCCCGGGCGAGCTTGGTCAGCATGGACTTCGCGGCCTGCTCGTCGCCCCGCTTGATGGCGTCGAGGAATGTCGTGACAGTCGCCTTGGCCGGCTCCGTGCCGGTGTCGGCCGAGCCCCCGCCCCCGGTCGAGCACCCGGTCGCCGCCGCCAGGATCGCGACGCTGCAGCATGCCGCGAGACCGGCGAACCGCCGCCTTTGCAGCAGGATTCCAGGGAGGTGCGACGCTCCGTCGGTCGGAGGGACTCCATGCGGTGTGGCGGCGGTCATAGTGTGCTCCCGATGATGCTTCGAAGGGCTCCCGGTCACGTCCGCGGCGGCCGTGCGAAAGGCTCGCGTCGAACGATGCTGCGACGTCGCTCCGCCGGGCGGAGCGGTCTGCGAAATCTGCCGGGAGAGTGACGGCTGATGGGGCGCGGGTCAAGGCGAAAAAGAGGGCCTTCTTGGCCGGATTTTTGCGGGTCTCTGCTATCATCCGATGGTCACGAGAGTGCCCGGTGAACCCGGGGGGCGGTGCCCGCAGTCGCTCGCCTTCGCCCGGGCCGCGTCGTGGCTCGGCCGGGAACCTGGAATCGGAACGCTGGAATGAGACTCCACCGACCCCGAGCGAAGGCCGCCGCCGCTCTCGCCCTCGCCGGAGTGGCGGCCTGCCTGGCGGCCGCGTCGCGGGAGGGTCGCGCGGCAACCAAGGAGATCCGCCGCGCGAAGCCGCCGGCCGCCGTGTGGGACAAGTCGACCGAGGGTGCGTTCCGCAAGGATGCCTTCGGCGACCTGGTCGGCACGCGGCCCGATTTTTCGGCGGACGCGCGGGGCGAGACGGGCGGCAACGACGGCGGTGGAGACGACCCCTCGATGAAGGGCTTCCGCTGGTCGACGCTCGTCTCGGAGCAGACGCTCGTCGACGAGATCAAGGACATGAAGCCGCCGCTCGCAGCGGCCGTCGCCAGCCCGTCGGCGTTCAAGGGCGGAGGCTATGACAGGGCCCGCGACGCCTTCAGCGACGTCGCGCTGGCCTACGGCGTGATCGCCGCCTTCGACGAAGAGATTCGCTGGAAGAAGGACGCGGCCGGGATCCGTGACCTCTTCGCACGCGCCGGCCTCCACTGCATGCAGGGCTCCGACCAGTCGTTCACCGAAGCGAAGCTCCGCGTGGCGGACCTGGAGAAGCTGCTGGAGGGCAAGCCGCCCGCCGACACCCCCGGTCCCACCCTCGCCCGCTGGAGCCAGGTGGTCGCCCGGTCGCCGCTCATGACGCGGCTGGGCGTGGCGGAGGAGCGGCTCCTGGCGGCGACCTCGTCCGCCGCTGACTTCGACAAGGCCGTCGCGCAGCTGCGGCACGAAGCCGAGATCGTCGCCGTGATCGGCGAGGTCATCCGCCAGCCAGACTACGAACTTCACGACGACGACGGCTACCTGGGATACGCCGCCTCGATGCGGGATGCCGCCGTTCGGGCGCGGGACGCCGCGAAGGAGAAGAATTACGAAGCCGCTCGGTCCGCCGTCGGCGACCTGAAGAAGGCATGCGTCGCCTGCCACGGCGACTACCGGGACTGACCGGCGAGCGGTCCGAGCTCGATCAGTTCCGCCAGGCCCGCCTGCGCGAGCTCGCGTCCCGTGACGTAGCGATGGGTGCGGCTCCACTCGTTGATGAGATCGGCCGACCTGCCGAAGAGATCGCACAGCAGCACGTCCATGTCGTGCTCGAGTTCGGCGAAGTGCCGCGACCACTCGGCCGCCTCGCGGATGCCGATGTGCTCCTCGCTCTGCCATTTCATGGGGTGGAAGAGGAAGACGCTGAACCGGGTCACCAGCCGCCGCTCGCAGGCTGCGAAGGGCCACAGCGCGGCGGAGGAGCACTCGCCGGTCACGACGGCGGTGGCGCGGATGCCACGAAGGCGGATGAGCGTGACGAGCGACATGCCGCAGTACGGGCTGCCTCCCGGCGAGTCGAAGTAGATCGTGCACTCGCCCCCCGGCGCGACGCCGAGCAGTTTGTCGGTGAGGTCGGCTTCGTTGTCGGTGAGGTCGCCGATGATGGCCAGCTCCGGCGGTCCCTCCTGCTCGTCCTCACGGCCGCGGTCGGGCTCGCGCTGCTGACGGTGCGATTCGCGGTGGCGCACGGCGGTGATCCTCCGGGGCTGTGGAACCAGGACACGAGCTTACAATACGGAGGCCGCGGACGACGCGGCCCGCGGTCCGCTTCGCCGGCACCGACGGGGCGGACGAGCGGCACAACGGGAGCGAATCGATGGCGATCGTGACGCACTGCCCCAACGGCCATCGCCTGAAGGTCAAGGATCATCTCGCCGGGACGACGGGCCGCTGTCCGACCTGCGGGACGCGGTTCCGCATCGACTCGACGGCCGATCTTCCCCTGGCGCGGCTCGTGCCGCTCGCGCCCGAGGTCGTCGCGACGCTCCCGCGGGCAAGGCCGCTGGGGTCCGCTCCTGCCGCTCGGCTGCCGCCGCCGGGCTCGGCCGCCGAGGCCGGCCTCCCTGCCGCGGCCCCCGCCGACGCACCGACGGTGCGCCGCGAGCCGGAAGCTACGGAGGCCCGTGAGGCTTCGCTCTACGCCGTGATCGCCGAGCGGCCGGATCTCACCTGGTGCATCGCGTTTCCCGGAGGCGATCCGACGGAGCCGCTCGATGCGCCGACCATGCAGGCATGGCTCGACGGCGGCCACGCCACCGGCACGGAGGTCGTCTGGCGGTCCGACTGGCCGGAGTGGAGGCCCGTTCAGGACGTGTTCCCGGGCCTTTTTGGCGATTTCCGGCCGTGAGTCGGGCCGCGCGGCACGGCCGCACCGCCGGCCGCCGGCCCATCTGCTAGATTTCGGGCTCGACCGCCGACGGCCCCGCCGTCCGATACGATCGACGCCGCTCGTCCGCGGCCTCTGCCGGACCGTGTGCCCGTCCGGCGAGCCGCTTCCATCCCATCCGTGTCAGCGAAGGAGTCATCCGACCATGCATCACCAGCCCCTGTACTGCGGCTCGCGTCCGACCGAGTGGGCCCGTCCGACACCGGGACGGGCGACGCCGCTGAGCCGTGCCGCGATCGTCCCGGTCTGCCTCGTGGCCTGCCTGCTCGCGGCGTCCGCCGGCGGGCAGCCGCCCGCGGGAGAGGCCGCGCGGGCCTTCGCCATCGCCGGCGGCACGCTGTCGCTGGAGGCGCCCGCGAGTTGGAAGCGCGTGCAGCCGAAGTCGGGCATCGTCGAGACCGAGTTCGCGATCCCGTCGCAGGGCGAGGGAATGCCAGCCGGCCGCATGACCGTGATGGGGGCCGGCGGCGGCGTGCAGGCGAACGTCGATCGCTGGTACGGACAGTTCACGCAGCCCGACGGCAGCGCGACCAAGGACAAGGCGTCGACCAAGACGGTGAAGCTCGCGGGCAGCACCGTGACGCTCGTTGACATCACCGGCACCTACAAGGACATGCCGGGCGGCCCGTTCGCCGGTGGCAAGGCGATCGACCGCCCCGACTATCGCATGCTCGCCGCGATCATCGAGACCCCCGACGCCGGCAGCCACTTCATCAAGTTCTACGGGCCGGCTGCGACCGTCGCGAAGGAAGCCGACGGCTTCCGCAAGATGATCGAGGGCATGGTCCCCGCCGGAAAGTGAGCGGGCCGTTCCCACGCCCCAGCCCCGATGAAAATCCAGGAATTCCTCGAGCACCACGGGATCGCCGGCAATCCGTTTGCCGAGGAGGATGCCCAGAACGACACGGTCTTCAAGCGGACGTGCCTCGAGTCCACGTACCATCCGGCCTGGGACAAGATCTACGGTGACCCCGCCGATCCGAGCACGGCGATCGTGTTCGGGGAGAAGGGGTCGGGGAAGACCGCGCTGAAGCTGCAGATGGTCCGGCAGTTCGAGCGGCACAACCAGGCCCACCCCGGCACGCGGACGCTCGTCGTGCTCTACGACGACTTCAACCCGTTCCTCGACCGGTTCGTCAGCCGCGTCGGACCGAACCGGCCCGTCGACAAGGTGCTCCCGCAGTGGAAGCTGTGGGACCACATGGATGCGATCCTGTCGCTGGCCGTGACGCAGTTCGTCTCGTCGTTGGTCGATCCGCCGGCCCGCGAGGCGGCGGCCCACGCGGCCCGTCTCTCCCCGCCCCAGGCCCGCGACCTCGCGCTCCTCGCGGCCTGCTACGACCAGTCGACGGGCGAGACGTTTCCCGCCCGCTGGCGCCGGCTCCGCGGCCGCGTCGGCTACCGGGCATGGCAGGGGCTGTGGCCGACCGTGCTGGGGCTGGCGGTGTCGGCGCTGTTGGGGCTGGCGCTGGTGGTCGGCTTCCAACGCGGCTCGTTGCAGTGGGCCGGCAACTGGTGGCCGTGGCTCGTGCTGGCCGCGGCCTGGGCGCCCTGGGCCTGGCGCCGCGCGCGGAGCTGGTGGCTTGCATCCCGCATCGTCCGCAGCATGCGGACCGGCAACCGCGCCGTGGGACAACTGGCCCGGGCGCTGGCGCGGATGCCGGAGGTCGACCTCGCGGGCCAGCCGGTGCCGGCGTTCGCCCGGAGCGACGATCGCTACGAGCTGATGGCGAAGTTCCAGGCGATCCTCGCGGCCCACGGCTACGCGGGCATCGTGGTGATCGTCGACCGGCTCGACGAGCCGCACCTCATCAACGGCTCGGCGGACCGCATGCGGCAGGTGATCTGGCCGCTGCTCGACAACAAGTTCCTGAAGTCGCCGGGCATCGGCTGCAAGCTGCTCCTGCCGCTGGAGCTCTACCGCTTCATCGAGCGCGAGGACGAGCAGTTCAACCAGCGGGCCCGCCTCGACAAGCAGAACCTGGTGCCGTCGCTCGAATGGTCGGGCGAGACGCTCTACGACATCGCCTCCACCCGCGTGAAGGCCGCGAGCGTCGGCGATCCTCCGGCCACGCTCTCCGCGCTGTTCGAGCCGACGGTCGACCAGCGGCGGCTGCTCGACGGGCTGCGCAGCCTGCGCGTCCCGCGGCAGCTCTTCAAGTTTCTCTACCGGCTGCTGGTGGCGCACTGCCACGCCCACACCGGCGAGCAGCCCGTCTACCGGATCCCCCTGGAGCGGTTCGACACGGTGCTGGCCGTGTTTCGCCGCGACCAGGACGCCTTCGATCGCGGCCTGGCCCCGCGCTGACCATGCACGGCGAAGACGACGTCCACACGCTGGTCGTGGGCCGCGACGCGATGGCCTGCAGGTTCGAGGTGGTCTTCAACGCCGGCGAGGTGGCGGACGACACGGCGCGGGCGGTCGATGCGCTCGACCTCGTCGACGCGATCGAGGACCGGATCACGGTCTACCGCGACTCGAGCGAGCTCGCCCGGCTCAACGCGCGGGCCGCGGAGGGCTGGCAGCCCGTCGGCCCCGAACTGCTCGCGCTGCTGGTGCTCGCGCGTCAGCTCCACGAGCGGACCGGCGGGGCGTTCGACATGGCGGCCGGCGCGCTCGTGAGGGCGTGGGGCTTCCTGCGCCGCCAGGGCAGGACGCCGACCGCGGAGGAACTGGCCAGGGCCCGCGAGTCGGCCGGGATGCGGTGGGTGGAGATCGACGAGCGGGACGCGCGGGTCAGATTTCTCAAGGACGGCGTCGAGTTGAACCCCGGCGGGATCGGCAAGGGCTGGGCGCTCGATCGCATGATCGAGACGCTGCGGGCAGCGGGGGTGGAGAGCGTGTTCGTGCACGGCGGGGCCAGCAGCGTCCGCGCCGCCGGCCGTCAGGGGCTCGCGGCGGGCGGCCGGGGCTGGCCGGTGGGGCTGCGGCATCCTCTGCTGCCCGGCCGGAGGCTGGCGACGGTGCGGCTGGAGAATGCGGCGCTCGGCACGAGCGGATCCGGGACGCAGTTTTTCGTCGACCGCGGCCGACGGCTCGGCCACATTCTCGATCCCCGCTCGGGGCTGCCCGCGGAGGGGGTGCTGTCCGCGACGGTGATCGCTCCCACGGCCGCCGAAGCCGACGCCCTCTCGACGGCGCTCTACGTGCTGGGGCCCGAGGGGCTCCCCACGGTCGCCGCCGCGGGTGGGCCGGTCGGGGCGATCGTCGTGCTGCCGGCCGCCACGTCGGGCGGCGTGCGGTTGCTCACGGCGAACGTCCCGGAGGCGGCGGTCACGGTCGAACCGTGCCCCGGCGTGGAATGGCCCGCCGCACCCTCCCCGGCGGACGGAGGCGGTTGACGCGTCCGCTTCCTCCCCGGAATACCGTCGACGAGGCACGGCCGTCCACTTTTCGACGGAGCGGAGTACACTTCCCCGGTCCGGACACGCACAGACGTGCCGCCCTCGACCGCCCCGCCACCCTCCCGGCCTGCGACCCTCCATTTGACATGTTCGACTGGCTTGAGCGGGGTTCGTACCTCGGCATCGTGCTGTTCCTGACGCTGACCGGCATCGGCCTGCCCGTGCCCGAGGAGGTGCCGATCGTGGCCGCGGGCGTGGCCAGCCGCCTGTCGCAGCTGCGCTGGTACTACGCCCTGCCCGCCTGCCTGATCGGGGCGCTGCTGGGCGACAGCCTGATGTATGCGATCGGCCGGTTTTTCGGCGCCCGGATCCTCAAGGAGCACCCGTGGTGGTCGGGATTCCTCACGCCCGAACGGGAGCGGACGATCGAGACGCTGCTGAAGAAGCACGGCATCAAGGCCTTTTTCGTGGCCCGCTTCCTCGTCGGGCTCCGCAGCCCCTTCTACCTGACGGCCGGGATCCTGCGGGTGAAGTATCGCTGGTTCCTCCTGGCCGACTTCATCTGCGCGTCGGTGGTCATCGGCGGCTTCTTCGGGCTCGCCTACCTCTTCGGCGAGCGGATCACCGGACTCATCCAGTCGACCGAGCGGGGGTTCACCGCCGTCGCGATCGCGCTGGTGATCGCGGCCCTGGCGGTGGTGGCCTTCTTCTCCTTCCGGCAGCGGCGGATCCGCATGCTGGACCAGGACCCGGAGTCGCTCTTCGAGAACCGGGAAATCCTCCTCGGGCCGGCCGCCGACAGGATCGCCGACGCCGTCGCCCTCGGCGACAGCCGGCACGCCGACCGACCGGCCGGCCCGTCGCGGGAAGAGCCCTGAACGCCGCGGCCGGCACGGCGTCAGAGCCGTGCGCGTTCCGATCCTGACGATCGTGCGGTCCGTGACGGCCGGCGGCTGCCGGGTGGGCGCTTTTGTCGCCCTGCGGCGACTTTGACGTCGCCCGATCGCGACCTAGGAACTTGAGGAGATCCATTCCTCCCCGGGAACCGCCCATGATCCGTCAGGCATCCGCCGTCGAGCGACCTTCCGTCCCCGCCCGGCTGCTCGTCGTCGACGACGACCGTCGCGTCGCCTCGAACATGGCGCAGTGGCTCTGCGGCTCGGGCTGGCACGCCAGCGCCGTCGGCACCGCCGACGAGGCGCTCTCCCTGCTCGACCGCGGCCGCTACGACGCGTGCATCGTCGACGGCCATCTGCCCGGCGACGGCGCCGGCAGGATCGCGGCCAGCCTGCACGTCTCGCGGCCCGGGACGGGACTGGTGGTCATGGCGCCGGCAGCCTCCGTCGCCGCCGCCGCCGCCGCCACCGCCGCCGACGCCTTCGTCGACGCACCCGTCCGCGACGACGCCCTCCTCGCGGCGGTCAGGGACGCGATCGCCGCCGCCGCCGCCCGGTCCGCCCCGCCGTCGGGTCCCAGGATGCTCGGCTCCGCACCGTCGATCCGCCACGTCCTCGAGCTGGCCCGACGGCTGGCGGACGCGCCCGCCACCCTGCTCATCACCGGCGAGAGCGGCACCGGCAAGTCGCTGCTGGCACGCGAGATCCACCGGGCGAGCCGGCGGCGCGCCGGCCGGTTCGTGGAGGTGGCGTGCGGCAGCCTCAGCGAGACGCTCCTCGAGAGCGAGCTCTTCGGCCACGTCGCCGGCGCGTTCACCGGCGCGACGGGCGACCGCGACGGCAAGTTCCTGCAGGCGGACGGCGGCACGATCTTCCTCGACGAGATCGCGACGGCAT
>Ga0315906_10007352_pt1 | contig 13415 bp, 11 predicted proteins | sample LakEriMetagenome_4_FD_203526 | JGI IMG/M metagenome (GOLD analysis project Ga0315906, IMG submission 203526) | Freshwater fungal communities from buoy surface, Lake Erie, Ohio, United States - Buoy 2 MA122 | ecosystem: Environmental > Aquatic > Freshwater > Lake > Lake biofilm | place: USA...
TTAACATACCCCGTTGATTGATTAGTATCAGATGTTACGTTAAACCAAGCAATGTTTAGGCTCTCGGTAGCAATTTTAGTAAATTTATTATAGTAGAAATTCCTTAAATTTACATCTTTGATTGCATCTAAAACTTGATTATATAAAACGCCCTCTATATCTGTTCTAGTAAGATAACTAAACCTGAAACTTTCTTGAAATTCTTCTTTATAGATTACCCCGTCATCACCAAACAAGTTAGTACTAGAATATTTTCCTGTTGGGTCAACTAAATCAAAATATCTGCTGATCCCGCTACTAGTTCTATTAATTGCTTTTATTTTAATAACATCTTGACTTACTGATAGCGGACTAATATTATAATCCTCACCAGTAATCATTCTATTTTGAGTGTAGTACGTTGAAGGTGCTTTTAATTTTATATCTACATTTGACTCAGTTGCGCTACTGTTTGTCACTGACGTTTGTAACGACATCGTGATAGTTAGTATTTCGGCCTGACCTAGATTAGAGATGTATGGGATATCAATGCTGACGTTTCTAATATCTTTAGGATTGATGGTATAAGATAAACCATTGCTAACTCTATAGTAGGTTCTAAAAGTTCCCAAAGGTAGTGTACCAAATGTTCCATCACTAAATGCCAAACTTATTCTGTCGCTAGTACGTGTTACTACACCATATATGTTTCTAATATTTTTCTTTAAACTATTATAAATGATATTGTTACTTTCAAAACTCGGTACTTTGGCCCAAAGCTCGCTTTCACTACCGGATGCATTTAGTTTGTACAACCACACATCAGAATCATTAATATTATTTGCATCAATATCAACTGTTTCGTTAGTACTTGGTTGATCAATCGTAAAAGTACCTGTGTTTAAATTACCTTGTCTAAAATGAAGGAAAAACCCGGATGTCGGTGATGCAGCACCACGACCATCATCTCTATAAAGAAAAGAAAGGCTTTTTCCCGCCTGTGGTGGGTCTTCAACAATATCGGTCTCGTTGTCTATTACTGTGCTGACAACCTCAAAATTCATATTTCTTCCGTCAACAGTTTTTGTAAACCCGAAAACCGGCACACCTGTACTGTACGTTTGAAACCTATATTGTTCTGTAGAAATACCGTAGACTGTGGCTTTATTGTCAGGCGTTCCAAACTGTCTAGATGCTGGTATGGCAACATTTATGACTTTTATAAATTGTTCGTTCCAGTTTGGGTTAGCAGGATCATTCCATATAATGACTTGCCCTGATAAATTTCTTCCGTTACTGTCCAAGACTGTTTGTGTTGTACTGACGCTTTGAAACTTCAACAGGCCATTTGCGGCTTTATTTCTTTTGGCGTTGTAACTGAGCATTCTTGCTAGACGAAGTACACTTTCCCTTCTTTCAGCAAGTTCTAAAAAGTTTTCTCTCGCATTTAAGTCTACTCTAAAAGCAATACTTTGACCTAAAAAGGCTATCATATCTATCAAAGCGAGATATTCACTCGATTCAATATAGTCGTTAAAGTCTTCTGGGTAATTTTCGCGTAGGTAATTTATCATTACTCTACGCAGGTTTTCAAAGTCGTAACTTTGAAAATCGGCATTTCTGAAGCTCTGGTATATACGTTTCCAGTCTTCAGCCACTAGTAATCTATTTTGTCTATCAGTTGATGACATATCCGCTTCCTATTATATCAATATTTAGCGGAAATTATTATATGCGCATTTAATTAAGCAATCCGTTTTCTTGATCGAATCTAAAACGCAAACTTTCGCTGATATTGTAGGGCATATAGGTTAATGTACAATCGATTTGAATTCCAGATTCATAAGATGTTACTGTAATTAAATCTGCCCTGACTCTGGGATCATAGTTAATAATATCTTCAACGTTTTTAAGAATTAGATCTTTAATATCTTCAGTGAGGGGTTCAAATATCATGTCCCATATAATGGTCCCAAATTCTGGATTATTTAAACGTTCACCCTGCCTAATATGAAAATGGTTGATAATATCTTGTTTTATAAGTGCCAAATCGTATAGAGTATAACTCTCGCTATCAGCACTTATTGTGCTGAATCCTCGATATGTTCTAGGTAAAGGCGGTGTTTGTGAAGGGGTTTTTCCTTTTACAACAACTCGTTCGTATAGTTTTTGATTTGACATAAAATTATTTAACCTTCAGAACCTTTAACTTTTGCAAAGGTGTCTGTGATGGTGGTATATGTATTGAAAAAATCCGGTGTTATTAAAATAGATTCAGAATTTTCCTCGTTTCTTCCATCAATATCTCTATCTGTTTGTTTAGGAATAAATTTTTCTGGATCTAAATTTTCGTGATGCGGCCAAGGTTCCTTAATAGGCACACGTCGCATAATTGTTTGTACTAATTCAGCTCCCTCTTGATCTGGAACACTATGGGTTTTAAGCACTTTGGGTTTTGCTGCTTCTGTTGCTGAAGGACCATTCATGTGAATTGCTGGGGCAGTTTCTAAAATATTTCCGCCAGCTTTTGTATGATTAGCACCGCCCGATGTTTCGTAAATATAACCTTTAGCATTGATCTCTAAATTTCCAGATCCAGGTTCAGCGCCACTCTGTCCAACTAATATTTTTCCGTTACCACCTATTAACAAATTATAATCTTTTCCTGACTCAACTTGTATTTCTTCTTTTGCTTTTATATTGATATTTCTGCCTGCTTCTAAATTTATATCTCTGTCTGCTAAAATATTAAGATCATTTTTTGTGTGTATGCTGACACTATCTTCTGCAAAAATGTCTATCTTTCCGTTACTTGAAAGTTCGATCCAAGTTGTGCCTTTAGCATTACCTATATAGATAAGATCTTCGGAATTATGCAATAGAATTTGATGACCAGTCCTTGTTCTAATTCTTACTAGTTCATTGTGAGGTATCGTAACGTCGCCGTCTGTTTCATCTTGTTCAACGCTTGCATATTCAGGAGGCCCTTCACTTGCTGGCTTTTTGCGGGTAAATTTATCATCTCCGTCATCTAAAACCAGTGTTGTTCCGCCCAGTCTGCTTACAAACGCTCCCGATATTAAATGTTCTGCCTTACCAACTTTTCCCTTTGTTGCTCCAGAACGCTTGTCTATAGGACCTGGGGTTGAAATACCAAAAACCGAACTAGGCGTTTCTCTTCTGGCGCTACTTGTTGTTATTCCTCTGACATCATCTTTTAATAGTCCCTGAGACTGCAATACATCTGTAAACGGGTGTTGAGCCTTTTTATTCTTTGTACTGTCGTTGTTGCCGACATCTATCGCCTTTTTATTATATTCGGCTACAGGCACTCTTTCTTCAATACCATCCACATGATAACTAGTGGCTGCTATTCCTGGAACCATAAAATTCATGTTCTCATCTTGAACACACCCGATCCAGTAACCTTTTCTTGGATCGCCTTCAATAAAAAATACTATGACTGTTGACCCTACATCGGGCGGAATAGCCCACCACCCGTAACTTTTTTGAGTATTATTATAATTTTGATCTTCACCGACAAAGTCGATACTAGTAGATCCTGCAAAAGGACTCATATATTTTACAATATGTAATTGTCCTTCTTTTGCAGGGTCATTACCTACTTCATGAAAAAGCTGCACTTCTAATGCACCATTGTAATTTGGATCAAGATGACTAATCACCTTTGCTAAAAAAGGACCGGGATTATTACCTTCACTGCCTGTGGCGACTCTTGTTTCTTCAGCCATATTTTACCTTAAATTCCAGAATTTCCGTAAGTGCGTGGGTCATTAGGATTAAATGAATCAGCAACTTTCGATGCTAACGTTTTACCTGATGATCCGTCATCTACAACATCTTGACCTACCATTCTTGTTAGTGTTAAAGACTGCGTAAATTGACCTCTAGAAAAAGAATTTTCTACGATACTCACACGATACAGACCACTAAACTGGGGGACTAGATTACCTCCAGGAAAATCAAATCTTCCTGTAAAATTATTAAGATCAACGGGGTTTCTAAAATTTACTTTGATATAAACTTCACCGTCTTGATGATTGATTGACCCGTCACCAGTTAATCCCTTTAAATTAGTTGCTTGGGCACTATAATTGCCCATACCGCTATCTCCTAAATAAAAAGGATCCCCAAGGATTTTCATTTGTAATTCAACCATATCGGCGCCATTAGTTATTGCATCATGAAATTGTCTAGCAACAAGAGTGGCCGGATCATCAGATTTTGGGCCGCCTTTATTGCCAGAATCTGTTCTAACTCTATCTTGAAATGACGTTGTTGGAACTGTTCCTAAACCGATCTTAGGTGCCGACGGACCTCCAGACAATCCTGTTGTGTCTGTTACGATACCAGTAATCGGATCTCTTTGAAAAGTTTCAGTAGATTTATTTTGATTGGTCTGTTCGTTAGTCGCTGCTAACCCGCCAGTTCTTGCAGTTTGTTGAACATCAGTGTTATTTTTTCCACTGTCAGCAGTTGTGGCCGTATAAAAAGCTGCATTAAATTCTATAGAAAAATCTAAAATATCAACATTTTTAGCTGTATAAAGATAGTTATATTCTTTAATAGCTTCTAATTTGATTTTTTCAGTGCCCTTTGCAGCTTGATTTGGCGCCATAAATCTACTGTGATGTACCCTGTGTGGTATTACTCTGTAGACAACTAAATTTGGTTTTCGACCGGTCTTCTCAATATTAGAATTTGAATCTAAAATATAAAGTTGTGTTTCAATTTTCCACCAACTTATGAAACCATCATCACTAACTTTATCAGGATCTAATGCCTGTCTGCCATAATCACTAGCTAAAATAATTTGATTAATTATATTAGGAATATCTGTTCCTTGAGCAAATTTCGCTTCGCTAGTCGTCTTACTAACTGTTATATTACCTCTTTTATATGTGCCGGTTTTTTCGTCATAAACTGCATTATCTTTACCAAAAGGATTTTCGCCTTTTCTATATTCATTGAATCCCATACTAGCCATGCCTACTGGATTTATATTATCGTTTTGTATGAGATTAAATCCATCAGTTCCCCTAACAACCCCTAGTCGATTTAACACGTTTTGATTATTACCAGTTTCAGTCGATGGGTTCACTGTGGCGCCTGATGTTTTTGAAGTGTCAGTACTAACCCCTGAGGCATCACTAGTTTTTAAATCAGACGGAAATAATATTAAAATTTGATCTGGGACGTCGACTTCTTTTCTTTTTATTTTTTCTAAAAAAACATCGTTAATGACTTTTTGAAGACTTTTCTCTCCTCTTTGCAACATTTCTTGAACAGTTGATCCTGCTATGTTGATGTCAGTTTTAACTTGACTATATGTTGTTGCATGAGCCTTTTCATTCCAGGGTATAGCTTCGCAAGAATATGTGCTGCCCTGTCCTGAGACATTCATCTTAATATCTCTAATTTTTAAAGGAAAAAATCTACCAGTACCCGGTATTTGAATATTTTGTTTATATTGATCAACGTGACCGAAAAATTCCAATTTAAGTAATAATGGTACATCAACCCAGTTATAGTACCCTGCTTCTAAAGCAGCAATTTGCACCGTTTGGAAAAACATTCCCATACTATATGGTTCAATAATTTTAAAACTTATACCTGTGGCGTTTGTATTTCCAGTGACTTTATCCATGCCGATGGTGCCGTTTACTCTAACATCGTCAATGTAATAATCGAATTTTCCTGTTGGATTCTGTTGTGATCGATATATTGTAGATACACGATCATTGGGATTGCCACTTCCGCTTTTTAAAATGATAGGCCCCAGTTTTCCTTTTCTGTAACTCTCATCTGGAAAATTTAAATCCTGTGGGCTTAACACACTTAAAGTCCAAATGTAATTAAATGTTGCGTAATTATGAAGTGCGTTAGGAAACGGTGGTGTTCCAGGAATGGTGACTACTGTTTTTGCTTTTTGTATTAGTTGTGCAGGATCAAAGTCCTTAATTTTTTGAACCACTTCTGCAAAGCCTTGAGCTTGTCCAGCTAAAGCATTTGACAACCCATTAACAATACCGGCACCACCAGATGATACTACTCCCTTTAACGCATCTATTGCACCTCCGGCCTGTAAATTAGCTACAGATCCGGCCGAATCGATGGTCTTTTTAGCGACGTCAGAAGCCCTCTTAACTGCTGAGTTTACATCGACTATTGCCATATTATATTCCTAACACATTTTTTAATGACGTATTTTTTGGTATATAAATTTGTGTTCCTGGTATAAAATCAAAGACAGGATCCTGTAATACATCTAAATTACGTTGCACAAACACCCACCAAAGATCAGGTGTACCGTATAAATCATAAGATAACAAATCAGGCCTATATGTGTACTGAGATTCTATCGTATAAAGATAATCGTCGGGCTCGGCGCTTACTGCCCTTATAGTTAGTACATCCAGGTAATTCCTTGTTAGAGATGTGTTAAACCAAGGACTGGTATTTTTATATTGCGCTGCCATTAAACGTACCCTTTATTAACATAGGCCCCGCTTACAAATTGTTGTAAACTAAATTGTTTTACGTTTTCTCTACTGTAAACTGGCATCAATGTTATTGTTAAATCACTTTTTGTAGGAACATAACTTCCCCCAGCGACTCGATTTCCCCCAGCAGTACCAGGAATAACACCGGCAACAAGTGACGATACATTTCTTACAGTGTTTGCTGTCTGAGCTGTTTGTCTGTCACCAAGTACAGAGGCGATTCCAGCGATTTGATTTGCTGTTCTAGCTATTTTATCGAGTCCTGTGCCGGCACCAGCAGAAACATTTGTACTGATATAATTCACATCTTTAGGCAAAGACATGCTGAAACTTTTGACGACGACAGGAACATTTTTAAAAACATAGTCGCCATATGCACTAAAATTTAACACCGGTGGTGGGTTACCTGCATAAGCAGTATCCCCAGTGTACATCTTGGTAACACTACGTAAAAAATGAACTGCTGCTAGCCAATATTGTGCTTGCACTCCATCTTCAACACTGAAATCACCTGTGATTTGTATATCACTGACCCTACTGTTTTGATAGGCATTGAATTGATAGTTCTGATGCACTACTGACAGTTCGTTATAGTTTGCTGTATGATTAATACTGATAGAAGGTGTATAAGGAAAAATTAATCCGCCTGCTTCCCACAAAGGTCTCAATATAGGACTATTGTCGAAAAAACTTCCTTTAGGCATGTTTAACCTGACACGCCAATCAGTGCCTGCATCCACACCAGTAAAGGTAGCAGATGAAGAAATAATCTTCGATATTGCCTCGCCGCCGACGGGCAAATTAATACTTCTAATTGCACTTAAGAGACCTGCAGGACTTGATAAATTATTAACTGCCGATCCTAATCGTGCAGCCACATTAAGTCCGGTGCTTACTGCACCAGCTGCCGAACGGATTGTGCTACCTACAGACGATAAACCAGATGTTACGTCGAAACTCATATTTTGGTCTCCTATATCTAATATTTAGTTGACTTTTTAATGTGCGTAGTTTATACTTCTACAACTACAGGACTGACTTAAATGACCGTAAATTACTTAAACAATAAAGATTTATTAGAAGAAATACATAAATCAAAAAACACATATTGCAGTTATACAAAACCAGAATTTCACCAATATGACATAATTCTCCCTAGTTTGGAAAAAGTTAATATAAGAACTATCGCAGAGGCCAAAAGAAATCGTGCTAAACGAATCGGTGATGCAGAATATCAGGCAAGGAAAGCTGCTGGTGAAAAAGTAAAACAAGCAGACTGTGAGGTCGATTATAAAAAAATAGCTAAGATTGATTTGATCTTTAGGATCATGACCTTTGATCATATTCCTTTAAACAGCACAAGGAAGAAAAATCCAAAAAGCGCCGCTGATCACAGAGACAAAGTCAACTTCCCACCTTTTCAACATTGGAAATTTGATGAAAATGATGAATTAATTTGTGTAGGAAAAAGTCATTGGGTTGGGGGTGTTGCCAAAGGTAAGTTTAGCAAGGATCATGGGCAAATTACTAATAACTTGGCTCGAATGTATATCAAACTCTGTGAGAGATACGCTACCAGAGGTAACGTCCGTGGTTACACTTATAACGACGAGATGCGGGCGCAGGCGATATTACAATTAACTCAAATAGGCTTGCAATTCAATGAAGAAAAAAGTAATAATCCATTTGCTTACTTTACTGCCGCTGTGACTAATAGTTTTGTAAGAATTATTAACATTGAAAAGAAAAATCAAAATATTCGCGATGATATATTGGAAATGAATGGTATGAATCCTAGTTACAGTAGAACAGGTGCTGCCGAACATGCGGCAGCAATGAAGAGGTATGGGGGTGCGGACGAAGAATGAGTAATTTATTTAAAAAAGCTGCCTGTTTTACAGACATACATTTTGGTTTAAAGTCTAATAGTAGTACGCATAATCAAGATTGTGAGGATTTTGTAGATTGGTATATACAAAAAGCCAAGGAGGAAGGGTGTGACACTGGGATTTTTATGGGCGATTGGCACCATAACCGCAATAGTCTTAACATTACTACTATGGACTACAGCCTTCGAGCACTGGAGAAACTTGGACAAAGTTTTAGTCAGTTTTATTTTTTCCCTGGCAATCATGATCTTTATTATAAAGATAAGCGTGATATCCACTCTGTAGAGTTTGGCAAATACATTCCTGGTATTACTGTTGTACACCATCCTATTACAGAAGGCGACGTTACACTCTGTCCTTGGCTAGTTAATGAAGAATGGAAAAGTATAGCCAAACGCAAAGGCAAATACATCTTTGGTCACTTTGAGCTGCCGCTTTTTTACATGAATGCCATGGTACAAATGCCAGATCATGGTGAAATTCAACTGGATCATTTTCAACATTTTGAATTAGGGTTCAGTGGACATTTCCACAAGCGTCAGCGTAGAGGCAACATGATCTATATCGGCAATGCTTTCCCGCACAATTATTCAGATGCTTGGGACGATGATCGTGGTATGATGATATTAGAATGGGGTGAAGATCCAGTTTACCATAGCTGGCCTGATCAGCCCACATTCCGTACAATAAAATTAAGTCAGCTGATTGATGAAGCTGACAAGATTATTAAACCTAAAATGCACCTTCGTGTTAATTTAGACATTGATATCAGTTATGAAGAAGCCAGCTTTATCAAAGAAAAATTTTTAGGAGATTACGATATTAGGGAACTAACCTTGATTCCAGAAAAAAGAGAAGTCGAGATCAATACGGAAATTGATGTTCAAGCATTTGAAAGTGTTGATCAGATTGTTAGTAATCAACTAGTTAGTATTGAAAGCGACACATACGATGCCAAGACGCTGTTGGCCATTTATAATAATCTATGATAAAAATTAAAGATTTAACTGTAAAGAATTTTATGAGTGTGGGTAACCAGACTCAAGCTGTAGATTTTGGCAAGGAACAACTGACTTTAGTGCTTGGTGAAAACTTAGATCAGGGCGGTGACGACAACGGGTCCCGCAATGGTACAGGTAAAACTACCATAGTTAATGCACTGAGCTATGCTTTATACGGGCTTGCACTAACCAACATCAAAAAAGATAATTTGATCAACAAAACTAACAGTAAAAATATGTTAGTTACTTTGCATTTTGAAAAAGATGGTGTTGAATACAAGATAGAACGTGGGCGCAGACCTAAAATACTAAAGTTTTACATCAACGGTGAAGAGCAAGATACTGATGATATAGATGAAAGTCAGGGCGACATGCGCGAAACACAAAAGGATCTCGATGATCTATTAGGCATGAGCCACGACATGTTCAAGCATATTTTAGCATTGAACACGTACACTGAACCGTTTTTAAGCATGAGGGCTAATGATCAACGCATGATTATTGAGCAGTTATTGGGCATTACTATACTCAGTGAAAAAGCAGAAAGTCTAAAAGAATTAATTCGACTGACTAAAGATGAGATACAGCAGGAAACAGCTAATATCGAAGCAGCTAAAAAATCTAACGAAAAAATTCAACAAAGTATTGACAGCTTAACTACAAGACAAACTGCTTGGTACAAACAGCAACAAGTTGAATTAGAAAAAATTGGTAAGGCGATATTAGAATTACAAAGTGTTGACATCGAAAATGAAATTGAGCAGCATAATAAGTTAAAAGTTTACGATGAACTGAACGCTAAAATAAAAAGTCTTAACAAAGAAAAGGCCACATTAGAGGCTGCTATCAGTCAAGCAGAAAAATCTGTTAACAAATACACAAAAGAAATACAAAGTCTTGCAAATAAAACCTGTCACGCCTGTGAACAGCAATTACAAGATCACAAACACACTGAATTAACAGATCAAGCCATTAAACACTTAGAAGAGGCCACAGCATATCGTGATAAATTAAATGCTGACTTGACTAAAATTATTAAAGAACTCGGCGACATCGGCGACATAAACGGTAGACCGAAAACTTATTATGATACTTTAGAAGAAGCATTAAAACATCAAAACAATCTAACAACATTAGAAACACAATTAGTAACGAAATCTGAAGAAATAGATCCCTATCAAGAACAAATTGACGATCTAAAAAATACCGCCATGCAGGAAATTAGTTGGGATCGTGTCAACGAACTGACTAGTATAAAAGATCATCAAGAATTTTTATTAAAACTTCTAACAAGCAAGGATAGCTTTATACGTAAAAAAATTATTGATCAAAACTTGGCTTATTTGAATAATAGGCTGACTTATTATCTAGATAAAATGGGACTACCTCACATAGTAAGATTCCAAAATGATCTAAATGTAGAAATTACACAGTTGGGACAAGAATTAGATTTCGATAATTTAAGCAGAGGTGAGCGTAATAGGCTTATTTTAGGGCTGAGTTGGGCGTTCCGTGATGTATGGGAAAGTTTATATCAGAATATCAATTTATTGTTTATCGATGAACTTATTGACAATGGATTAGACGCCAGCGGGGTTGAGGGCGCATTAAGTGTACTAAAAAAGATGGCTAGAGAAAGAAATAAAAACATTTACCTAATAAGTCATAAAGACGAACTAGTTGGCCGTGTAAACAATGTTCTTAAAGTTATTAAAGAAAATGGGTTTACTAGTTATGCAAATGATTTGGAGATTAATGAGTGATTCCACAAGATGAGGAATTACATGACCAATTGATGGAGGCTTTTAGAAAGTATTTTAAAGCTAATCAAGATTGGATTAACAAAGGCACAAGGCGAGCTGGCATGGATACACGATTCTGGCTCAGTGAAATACGAAGGCTAGCAAGTGAAAGGCGCATGAAAATACAAGAATGGCGTCATGACATAGACCGTCATAAGGCAGAAAAAAAGAAAATTCAAAATCAAAAGGCTCAAGACGGTGATAACAATACATAGTTAATGCTATGGACATATCAAAATCAACAAGTTGATGAAATACCAGAAGGTTGCATTGGCTTTGTTTATATAATCACTAATCTTAAAACCGGACAGAAGTACATAGGCAAGAAACTAGCACAGTTTAAACGTACAAAACCACCACTTAAAGGCAAAAAACTTAAAAGAAGAAGTGTAGTAGAAAGCGACTGGCGCGATTACTGGGGTTCTTCTGATAGGCTCAACGCAGATGTCCAAACATTAGGTCCGGAAAACTTCACAAGAGAAATTTTATACTATTGTAAAAGCAAGGCAGAAATGTCATATCTAGAGGCGAGAGAGCAGTTTGAACGCAGAGTTTTAGAAACAGATGACTATTATAATGGCATTATAAACGTCAGAGTAGGCGGATCAAACATACTAAGGCAACGCCTACAAGAACAAGCACAGGCAAAACAAGCGGTTAATGGCTAGCGCAGGCTAAACTCGTGCGCTTAGAGACAACCTACGAAATGGTGGGGGACGAAATTCTGTGCCGCAACAGTACTCAGCAACTATCCTTAACAGGACGACGATCGGATATGCCTTCATAGAACCGGTTTTGCTGTTTGAAAAGAATTTATAAAAGGCTAAAAGAAGGGTAATTCCCTAACGGCTGTACAGATGATAGCGTATCAGTACATGCCTGCCGTTGTAATAAGACGGAACGAGTAGGTACAGGACAACCGCCTACGCAAAAAATGTATAATATAATGTACAAAAACCCCATGTTTTGTATAATATATTGTACATTTTTATAGTTCTAACGCTGTGTGACATTGTGCAACTCGGATAATGTTCAAACTTTGGCCCACCAGGGCTAAGTGTGACTGATACAATCTGGATAATGCTTAAACGCTTCGCGTTAAATATATTAAATTAGTTCGAAAGAAAAGAAAAGTTTTTAGGCGCAAGCCTAAAAACGAGTGAGCTTTAGCTCACTCTTGAATAATAAACTAAATATCTATATGAAAATTACTGAGATCATTCAAGAAGAAAGAACCGATGAATTTCTAGGTGCTGCTGGAAGATTAGCTTGGCAAGCAGGCAAAGCATTACTCAGAAACCCAAAAACAGCTGACACAGCTGCAGATATGGTTTCCCCGGCAAGTAGAATGCAAGCTGGTAAAGCTGCTGTTGATGCAGTTAGAAAGGCTGGGTTAGATCCTAAAGGATTTCTTGGTAAACTTATGAAAAATAGGATTTATCGAGATGGTCTAAGACAAATGGCCACTCATCGAGCTACTGCACAAGCTGAGGTGCTTGGTAGGCTTACTGATACTGGATTGGATTTTGCAAAACTTTTATATGTTGCTGACAGTATCTATGATTACTATACTGCCAAAGCAATCTTGGATGCTAAAAAAGCATCAGGTGAATTGAGTGAAGCAGATTATGAAAAAGAATTGACTCTGTTAAGAGGTCAACTTATCGCAGGATATATTGCCCCAAAAATTGCTGGGGGACTAACAAGACTTACAGCCGGCAATGCAACTAATCTTTTTAGTTGGGTTATTAAAACTGCTGGATTTCCAAAACAAGCAATACTATTAAAGGCAGCTAAAGATGTTGCTATTAAAGCAGGCCAAGCAGGATTACTGGCATTTTTCAGTACGGATAAAGGCCGTCAATGGTTAACTGACAGCTTTGGGTTAATTGTTACTGGATTAGGTAGTGCAGGTAATTTAGCAGCTGACTTTTTAGATTTTTCTAAAGCAGCATATCAAGTAGCAACCGGAGATTTGCCTCCAGGGTTTGAAAAGAAACCTGATTCCGGAGAAACAAATCCAGATATGGATAAATGGGGCGGGGATTTAAATCAGTTAACAGGTAAGGAAATATTTGCCGACCCGTTTAAAGGCACTGGTCGAGGCGGTAGATAAATTTTTTACAACAGCGGTAACCCGCTATTCTTAGTTAATTCAATATTTTCTTTAATGATATCATTCATAACTATTCTATCTTCTCTACTATAGATATGGAATAG
>Ga0315906_10007354_pt1 | contig 13413 bp, 18 predicted proteins | sample LakEriMetagenome_4_FD_203526 | JGI IMG/M metagenome (GOLD analysis project Ga0315906, IMG submission 203526) | Freshwater fungal communities from buoy surface, Lake Erie, Ohio, United States - Buoy 2 MA122 | ecosystem: Environmental > Aquatic > Freshwater > Lake > Lake biofilm | place: USA...
TAATGAGATGATTGACCAGCATATACTTTGGGCGCATACTTGGGGTGTGCCTGTTGTTTGCTCTACTTCTATTAGGGGGGAGCATGATGGGTTTATGAGGATTCACCAAAAGCGTGGGTTCACAGTGAATGGCTCTTACGCTTGGATACGAACTGAGAAAGGTATTGCATGTTTGAAATGAGGCCAGAGGGTTCTAAGGTCACCGAGTTCAAAAAGAACAAAGGTGGTCGACCCAAGTCTATTGTCAACAAAGTCACTGAGTATGGCGCTCACTTTAATAAGCTCAATGAAGAACGCCTATCAAAAGGCCTGCCTGCATTGAAGACGGCTATGGATGTCCTGATTGAGGCTATGCAGTCTGATGAGTTGGACATCAAAGAAAAGTCTAGAATCGCTGAAAAGCTGGCTACCTTTGAAAGTTCAAGGGCACCTATTATCTCGATTGAACACGTTCAGAACATCACCAGAGATGAAGAGGTTGATGCTGATCAGGCGTTAAATGATTTCATGGAATCCCTCAGAAAGGTGTAATATGCTGACCAAGTCTAAGACGGAGAAAGCGTTCTCCAAGAATGTGAAGACGGAAGTGAAGGCGGGTAAGCCACAAGACCAAGCGGTTGCGATTGCTTACCAAATTAAACGTGATGCTCAAGCCAAACGAAAGGGTTCAAAATGAGCGGTTATACATCTGGTAATAAGGCTCCTACGCTGATGGCGCAGGCTCCAAATCGTAAAGGTAATGTGTCTAAACACGTTACTGGCCCTGGTGGCGCTACTGCTGTTACCCGTCCTGAAGGTAACACTGCCTACGCCCCTGGCTGTCAAGGCGCTCCTTCTGCTGGCGGCAATATTTATGGTCGCAACCAGAAAGTCCAAGTGTCTCGTCCTGCTTCCAATTATGGTTGCAACGATGACTACCGCAATTCTTCTTATCTGAAGTGAGGTCATCATGTACGGTAAAGTAATCAGCGGTGGTGCCGCTATGCGTAAAGGCCTGACTAAAGGCATCAACGACAAATTGGCAGGTCATGCCGCAGAGAATGAGCGCCGTCAAACGGTAGCTACTGCTGTTGGGAATGCCTACAAAGTCTTGACTGTTTCTAGCCAACACACCAACAACGTCCGTGGTGGCAAGTTCACTAAACCCTCTGTCCCCTCAAAGGTTTGATATGAAGATTACCGATTTTGAACGTGGTGAATACAACGAAATCACCGCAGTTTTGGAAGACGGCTCTAAAGTAGTTTTGTCTTTTGACTATGTAGCTCAACACAAGCCCCAGGTCGGGGATGAAATTGTTGAACATGATTCCCAAAACGACTAAAGGTAAGGGCGCTAACTATCGGTCAACCGAGAAAGGCGCAGGCATGACTGCAAAAGGTCGTGCCGCTTACAACAAAAAGACTGGCTCTAATCTCAAAGCCCCGGCTCCAAATCCAAAGACTAAGGCTGATGAGGGTAGGAAAAAGTCTTTTTGTGCAAGGATGAGTGGAATGCCTGGACCCATGAAAGATGAAAAGGGCAATCCTACTCGTAAAGCGGCTTCTTTAAAGAATTGGAAATGCTGATGAAAACGGGTTTGTATTCAAACATCCACGCCAAGAAAAAACGGATAGCCGAAGGTTCTGGCGAAAAGATGAAAAAGCCTGGAAGCAAAGGCGCTCCAACTGCCAAACAGTTTAAAGAAGCGGCGAAGACGGCAAAGAAACCTAAATAAGGAATAGCATGGCAACGTATGACATTGAGGCCTTAAAGGCCGACCTTCCCACGGCTAAAGAACTGGCCCAATTTGTTTACGATAAGACCCAGATCGCTTTGGATCTTGTTGGCAAACCAAAAGAAGACCAGTATCACGCCGCCAAAAATGCACTTGAAGGCAAAAAAGTCCCAAGTGAATTCCTAACGGACGAAAATCCGTATGTAGATCGGCGTGAACTTATCCCCGAAGATGAGTTGCGTGTCCTGCCTGCAAGGAGTGAAGATCTACCCGCAGAGGATTCACAGGTGCATTACTTTGGGGCCACCAACATGCCTCACCCTGATGACCCTCAATCAGACAAAAAAGTGGCAATCGATTTCAAGAAATATGAAAACGGTGTGATCACTTTCCAGATTGTGGCCCCAGTGGAGAAAGTTGCTGTTGGGTCCCGACTCAACAAGTATGGTCAAGTCCAGCCTGAGAAATATACGTGGTTAGACCCACGTACTCCAGAGACTGTTTTGCGCCGTGCTGATGGCACATTGACCAAAGAAGGCCGTGGTCTGTACACGTACTGTGTCGGTGAAAAGGGTAGTGGCATTTGGCCTTTGATTGACAAAGAAGTTGTGGCTATTGCTCAAAAGAACATTGCCAATCCTTGGGCTTAAATGGGCGACTACACAGAAGTATTTCGCCAGAGGCTGTCTGGGCAGGCTGAAGTATGTGCAAGGAAAACCCTTGAATGGTTACAAAAAGACCTTCAGGGTCCTAACAAGCTTCAGCCTATTGAGATCTATTACTTGGCTTCTGCCGCAGAGATCTTGTTAAGCCTGCGAGACTTGTATGGCAAAGAGTGAATCCAGTGAATATATACAACCGATCTACAAAGACCGGGCGTTAAAACATCTGGTCACTCTGGCTGGTGGCAAAAAAGCCATCAAGTATCTCAGCCCTGATCAACTCAAGGCTATGAAGATAGCTAGGGACAAAGTTGCACAAGACATGCAATTTAACCAGCTAAAGTGGTTCCGTCCTTTCCCCTACCAAAAAAAGTTTTTTAAGACTGGCAAAGACTTTACCCGCCGGGGCATGATTGCCGCCAACCGTGCTGGAAAGACTATTGCGTCTACCTTTGAGACTGCCTATCATCTGACAGGCATCTACCCCAAAGACTGGGACGGCAAGGTGTGGGATAAGCCCATTGTGGCTATGTGTGCCGGGGAATCCTGGGAGCAGGTAGCCAAGACATTGCAGTCTAAATTGCTGGGCTGTGATGATATCAAGCAAGGGTACAAGCTAGGTTCTGGGACCGTTCCAAAGGACAAGATTGATGAAAAATCCATTCGATCAGACGGAGCCAACGTCCTTGCCATTGAAGTCTGGCACATCTCAGGTGGAAAATCCAAACTGTATTTTTCCAATTACACACAGCAAGTCCGACACCTCCAGGGATTTGAATTGGATCTTGTCGTGCTTGACGAACAACCTCCAGACGAAACTTTCTCAGAACTTGTTGTACGTACAGCGTCTAGAGAAGGACAGGTTATCTGTTCATTCACGCCCCTTAAAGGACTCTCAGGGCTAGTCCGAAAGTTCTGGGACAACATTGATGGCTACTGCCATGTCCGGGTAACCTGGGATGATGTGCCATTTCAGAATGAATGGGGTGAGGAATTCTTTTCCCAAAAAGAGCGGGAACAACTAGCCCGAGACTTTATGCCGTGGGAGCGAGACTGCCGCATGAAGGGCATTCCATTGGTTGGAAAAGGCGTGGTCTTTCCGCTTCTTAATTGGCCCACATATAAAACAATAGACCTTGATCTAAAAAATAATGACAAGCTTGAGCGGTTAATTAGCTTTGACTTGGGGATTAAAAACGACCCCACAGTAATTAGCTTTTTCTTCAGAGATCCAGTGGCTGAAATGATTTACTTGCACAGACAAGTAACAGTCCCTATGGGTGAGACTCCAGACGAATATGTGCATTATTTGATGGACAATGAATCCAGAGGAGTGCCAATTGCTTTGCCGCATGATGCCGCCACTGCTGGACGATATACGCTGACGGAGCAGTCTATCCGAGAGGTTTTTGAAGATACATATGGACTAAACTGTATTCCAGGTGCTATTCTTAACCCGCCAAATGATCAAGGCAAAGTCACTAACCACAAAGCATACGGAATCAATATAATGCGGATGGGTATGGAGCGTAGTTCTTTTATGATCAATGAATCCTGCAAAGCATTCCTTGATGAAGCTAGAAACTACGCCATTGATGACGCTGGGCGGTTTTCTGATCCTGATGATCACATTGACTCAGCCAGGATTGGCGTTTTGGCGCTGATCCAAGGGCACGGAGAATCTTTGGTCAGCAGGACAAACAATTTTGTGCAAAAACGCTTTAAGCCCATAGAGGGCAAGATGCAGAGGATTTAATATGCTGGACAAACAAAACATCGTTGTGGAAAGCTTGGAAAGTCCTCCCGGCAATAAAGGTATCGAGTACAAAGTAGCCCACGAAGCTTACTTGAAGATGGTGGATTACTTGAGACTGACTCAAGCTAAAAACACTCTTAATCGGATGACAGATTATCACTATCTGAACATCCCAGTATCCAACTCTACAGAACCTATTCGGGGCATTGACTATATTGCCCCAGTCGTTACCCCAGGCATTGATTATTCAACCGCTGTCATTACCAAAGGCTTGATGCCTGACGGTGAAGTTAACTTTGAATTTCAGAAGTTTAACGAAGCTGATGTTGGCTCAATGCAAGCCGCTGACATGGTGAAATACTTTATCAACAGCAAAAACGATGCATATCAAATCATCCGTGACTGGACGCAAGACGCATTGCTCCACAAAAACGGCATTGTGATGATCTCCCCCATTCGGGAACCCATTACTCAGTACAAAGAAGTTGAAGGCACCAAAGACCAACTGCGCTCCTTTGAAATTATGGCGGCTGAAAAAGGCTTGACCACAAAGCGCCAACAAATGCGCCGCATCGATGTCAACCTTGAAGGCGTGATGCAAGAGACTATGGTCCCAGATGAAATGGGCACATCTGTCGACATGGAAGATGCCATCAAGGCAAATACGATATATCGTGCCAAATATAAGATGACTGGTTATTCAACCAACATCCGCATTAAGCACGTTGCTCAACATTACTTTGTGTGTAACCCCACTATTCCTGGCATTCAAAACCAAGACTTCTGTGGTTTCTACCAGCCCATGACTATCCATGAGGCCAAACAACAATACCCGTACATTGAGCTTGAGTCATTTGCTGAACACGCCGCTTATGGCCCTGCCGGGGCTTACCAAGCTGGTGCTTTGGAAAACGATTTGGCACTCCACGCACGGGATTCAACCCCTGTTCCTGGTCAAGGCGTAATTGCGTCTGCTGGCGCTGATCGGTTTAGCCGTGTGGTTATGCTGACCACCTGCTGGATGCGCCGAGATGTAGATGGTGACGGGGAAGAAGAAACAGTAGAGATCTGCTATTCAGGCTCGTACATCCTGTACATCAAGGAAGTCGATTTCATTCCTTTGGCAAGCATGTGCCCCAAACCTATTGTGGGCAACTTCTTTGGCTATTCCCAAGGTGAGCGTTTGGTTCCTTTGCAGGAATACAAGACCGCCATCAACCGTGCTGAGATTGCTTTTGCTTTGCAGGCATCCACCCCACGCATTGGTGTAAACCCAGAGTTTATTGACGCTGAAGAAATACAACGTGGTGTATCTGCCATGTTTATTTTGGACCGCAAATTTGATCCAGGTAAACACGTATTTGAGTTTGCCCCAATGCAAGGCAACCTTGCCTACATCCAAGACGCTATGGATCGGTTTGATGCCGACAAGATGGCAATGCTTGGCATGACCAACCCCAACGACACCCTCAATCCAGAGGTGATGAAGGACGGCAACAGCGGGTATAAGTTGCAATTGGCAATGGGTCCCAACCAGTTGATCCAAGATGAGATGATCAAGAACTGCGCCATTGGCTTAAAGGACGCAATTTATATCGTCTGGAAAACCATGATTCAGTATTCTGATGACTACAACATCCAGCAACTGGCAAACGCTTGTATGGAAGGCCAAGATTTCCTTGATGCCAAGTCAATGGAAAACTACGACTTTATTGACCGCCGCATGATCAACATTGACATGGCCTTGGGGTTCCTTTCCGAAGAAAACCGACTGACCCGTCAACAGTTGATCATTCAGGCTCAAACCGCATTTGCCCAGGCGCTCACTCAAATGTCGCCAGAAGTGCCTGAACTGTTTGCAAAATTACGCCGTCCTTACGAAGACACACTGTATGCCCTGGGTGTTAAACACTGCGATGCGTACCTGCCTACTTTTGAAGAAGCGGCAAAGATTGTGCAGGCCAAAGCGGCTCAAGGTCCTAGCCCTGAACAGCAAGAAACTCAATCCAAGGTTGACCTTAACAAGTCCAAAGTGGAAGAAACTGCGGCAAAAACTGCTTTGCTGTACAAACAAGCTGAAGACATTGACATGGATAACATGTATGAAGGCATTGCGGCAAAACGTGGGAAGTTGAGCGCCGTACAAATTGATTAAAGGATGGCAATGAATAGCATAGTAACTAAGATCAGAGAACATTTCAATCGAAGAACCAAGGGAATTGATGCACAAAAAGGGGGTAATCCTGAACAACGAACTCTAGTAATTCAAAACGGAGAAGTCGCAGGTCGACTTTTGCGTAGTGAAGATTTTGCATTGATGTTTAACCTGTACAGGTTTGACATGTTAAGCCGCCTTGAAGATAGTAAAGGCGATTCAGAAAGAATTGAGAACGCATATTATGTTGCTGGAGTACGGGATTTCATCACCTTTGTTGAAAAGAGTGAATTTCTCGCTAAAGTGGCAAATAAAAATGTTGAAACTTTAACGAAAAAGGAATAGCATATGTCAGACGTTATCGAACCATCGACCGTCACAGAGCAAACTGGTAGCGCAAACCCAGTTGACGCTATTGCTGGAATGATTGCCGCCAACAGGCGAAACAATCCCCAGCCAAATGGTAGTCAACCGCCACCAGCGGGACAAGAAGAGAAATCTTCCCCCGAGGCGGCTCCTGATTTGGAGGCCGAACCTGAAAATGTTGAAGGCGAAACTGAAGAAACTGTAGGCGAAGAGAATACTGAAGATCCCTCCGATGGAGCTAGTGACCCAGTTAATTTCTTTGAGTTTGCAGATGAGAATCCAAATCTAAAACTGCGAATCCCTAATAAAAACGCCGAAGGTGGGTTTATTGAGATCACAGCTAAGAAAGCGGCAACTCTTCTTGGTCAAACCAGCGACATTGATGAAAATGCTCGTAGGCTTAAAACCCAACGTGCTGACTTTGAAGAATATGAGGCCAAACGCCGAAGTGAACTTGATGGTTTACAAATTGGTTTAGAGTTAACGGTAGTCCCACAGCTACAAACTGCGGCAGACGAACTGGTAACCCTTCAACAATATAACCAGCAGTGGCAACAAATCTATCAAAGCGCTACTGATGAAATCAGACGTAGCGAAGCAGAAGCGGCTATTCGCCAAAACTCTGCACTGATAGAAGAGAAGTCATCGTTCATCAAAGCCAACCGCCCCAGAGTTGAGCAGTTTTTTGAACATCGATCTGCTTTTGTAAAAGAGCAGTTAGAACGGTCAAGACAAAGTTTTGCCGACAAAGAACTAGCCAACAAGGCAACTTTTAGCGATTTGCGTGATAAGTTGTCTAAAGAGTGGAAAGGTGCAAGTGGGTCATTTGTCCCTGGTGTCCAAAACATTGATTTGGTGTCCAGTGATGAATATCTCTTAGGTCTGATTCGGGATGGGATGAAGTTCCGAGAAGGACCCAAGGTGAAAAATGCAGGTGGATCTTTGGCGGCGGCTAGTAAGCCAACTGCCAGGGCTAAAACCTCACCCAGCACCCAAAACGAAGAACTTCAAAGGAAAGCGGCGGCAGGCGATAAGAATGCGAGTCGGGACCTTTTAGCAACCATGTTGGCGGCAAACAAACGCCGCCGATAACTCAGGAGTTTTTCAAATGGCTACTATTACCTCTGCGGCACTTGGTAACGGCAATGGCTCGTATACCACCGATATCGTTGTCAAAGACCTCGATATGACTGTCAGTAACTATGTTAAAGACCGCACCCCGGTCACTAACATGGCTATGTCCAAAAAACGCAAAGTCAATTCGACTCTGCACATTTGGCCTAATGACTTTTTCCGTACCCCTGCTTTGAACGCAAAATTGGAAGGAGCCGCTGTTGATTCAACTGCCGCCGCTTCTAACACCCGTGCAAACTTGGGTAACTACACTCAGATTTTCACCACTGTGATCGGCGCTACTGGCACCGCTCGTGCTGTTGAACAAGCTGGTGGCGACCCCCAGGCATATCAAGAAGTCAAGCAATTGACTGAGATCATGTTTGACGTTGAGTTGCAATTGGTTCGTGCTGACGGCGCTTCTATCAAGTACGCTGGTCAAGCCGCTACCCAAGGTAGTGGTGCGCCCAATACTGGTCGCCGTATGGGCTCGTTGTACGCTTTTGCAGGCACTCGCTCTGGTAACCCTACCAGCGGCACGGCAGTGTTGAATATTGCTACCTCTGACAGCAACGACACGACCTCTACCACTTCTACCAACACGCCTTTCAACGGTTCGTTGGCAAATGCTGGTTTGGGTTACTTCTCGTTTGCCAGCGGTCAGACCCTGCAACAGTTCAGCCCGTTCCTGTACAAGCAGTTGGTTACCACTGCCGAGCAACGCTTCAATGCCAAGATTACCAACATGGTAGTCCCCACATCGATGCGTACTCACATCAGTGATACCCTGCCTACCAGCCGTTCTATCAACCGTTTTAACCCCGCTGACAAGGGTGACACGATTGGTACGTATGAAGGTGACTTTAACTACACGTACCAGATTGATGACTGCTGGATCATGGACCAGACTGGCGCTGACAACACCTCCGTGTTGTTTATGAACCCTGATGTTATTCAGTGGGGTTCTTTGCGTGAGTTGGGTCCAAACAACGAAGTGTTCAGCAATGCTGACGCTTCCTTGGATCAGTACATCATGGAAGGCACCTTGATCGTGCGTAACCCTGCTGGTGTTGGCGTGTTGGCTGGCATCTCCCCCACGGGAGCCGCTGTGACTGCACCTCGTCCCACCGCTCAGTGCGCTCGTTATTTGACCTGATAGGTTCATTTCTGAAGGGGGTCCGCAAGGGCCTCCTTTGGAAAGGAGCAAAGCATGGAATTGAATTTAAACAATGAAGAAGCCAAGGTTAATGAAGATTACTATTTAAAGGGTAATCTTGAGGCTGGCATAGAAGGCGTTTTACGCAAAAATGATCAATTGTTTAATGAAGTTAAGTCTGGCACTTGGTCGCAAACATTTAAAACTGCCAACCTTAACTACAAAGTCGGCGCTCAAGATGGGGCACGGTATGTTCAGTATGAGCAAACCAATATTGAAGAAGTAAAGCAGTTTTGCAAAGAGCGCCGGGAGTTTCATGCTGTCCACGGCACTGAAAATCCTTTCTTTGCAGGCACCGCACACATGATGCAACTGCCCAAATGTTTTGCCCATGAAATCAGTTCCAAGTGGTTTAACAACCGTCCTTGGGAGTTGATCAAGCAGGAGAAAGAGGACAAGATTCTCTTTTACGCTATTGTCAACGAATACTATTCAGATTTCGTGTGCCACCCTAGCGGAAAAATCCCACTCCCTTATAATCCAGCAATACCTACAAAGTGAGGATTCGGTATGGCCCTATTCATTCAATCAGCTAATATCTTAGTTAGCCGAGTAGCACAGTGGATAGGCGCAATCCCATCAACAACTGGTATCAACGCCAGTTCAATCAACACAGGGACGGGAGTTATCACCACTTCTGCCAATCCCACTTCTGTTGTTCAAGTTGGCGACTTTATCGGCCCCAGTTTAATAAATAGCTACACCGTTGTTCTTGGTGTATCCAGCACAACCATCACAGTTAACGATCCAGATGGCGTGTGGACTGGTCTTACTTTGCCAACAGCTATTTTGAAGCTTCCCACCCAGTCTTCTATTGAGATTCAGTCTTGTATTCAGTTTGCTGAATTGAAAATGCGAACGATTGAGTTGCCTGCACTGCGGACAAACCCATATGGTGCCAATCCTACCATTTTGACAACAGATACAAACGGCATGGCTCCTATCCCTGCGGATATGAACTGGCCTATTTTGTTCTTTCAAGAGACACCCAATACCAACGTGGCACCTGGGACTCCAGCGGCATCTATGGGCCCTTGGATTATTTATGACCGTGTTGGTGATAGAGAGATCATTCGCCGCCGCATGATTGACCAACTGTATGTGCGTCCTTTTGGCGTTCCACGGGTAATCCGTGCGTCATTCTCTGAAGTCGGTCCTAACTACGTGTTTACGCCAAATCCTGGTGCAAACGTAGAAATCAAGGCTTACTACACACGCACTTTTCCATTCTTGTTTAGCCCCACTGGTGACGCAATCAGTCCTATTGTGCAAAACAATGGTGCGCTTGCATCTTTCCCTGAAGGTTATTTCTACGGTACTCTTGAATCGTATTACGACAAGAACAAAAACGTAGATGAAGCCCAGAAATGGAAAACCAGAATTGATGAGGCTTATGGCTTGATTGAAGATCAGAACTTCAAGGATAAATGGCGTGGCGGTGACCAACACCTCACATCAGAATTCCAGCCCCGTGATTACAGATATTCGTTCAAGTAAGGAGCATCATGGCAACAGGTGGTCTTTACGGAAGCAGTGCATCAGGGACTGTTGCGGCATCCACAGGTGCAGAAAGTGCTGGCCTGTACGGCAACCCTACTGCGCTTGGTGGAACTTATTTTGAATACCTCATATTCTTAGAAAGTGCTACCAACCCTGGTACGCCCACGGGCGGGTCATGGAGCTTTGTAACCAATTTAGGAACACCTCCTACTGGCTGGAGTAACACGACACCTGCAAGCCCAACTACCATTGTTTGGCTGTCTATTGCGCTGGTTAACTCAAGAGATACATCAGCACTGGTTTGGTCAATTCCTGGTCAGATTTTTAAGCAAGGTCCAACAGGGCCTACAGGTCCTTTAGGTCCCACTGGTCCACAAGGGCCAACAGGCAGTACTGGCCCAACTGGGGCGGCATCAACTGTTACTGGTCCCACGGGATCTACTGGCCCAACAGGACCTACTGGAGCCACAGGCCCTACTGGCCCTACTGGGTCTACGGGAGCCGCTTCTACAGTTACTGGACCTACGGGTCCAACAGGCGCTACAGGTCCTATTGGGTCTACAGGTCCTACTGGTGATACGGGAGCTACGGGTCCTACTGGTCCTCAAGGCATTCAAGGCGTAACTGGACCTACTGGCTCAACGGGGCCAACTGGGACACAAGGTATTCAGGGTGTTACTGGACCCACAGGCGCTACTGGACCTACTGGAGACATTGGCCCTACTGGCCCTACAGGTCCTCAAGGTATCCAAGGTGTCACAGGGCCTACGGGTCCCACGGGCGCACAAGGGATTGAAGGGCCAACAGGGCCTACGGGTCCGACAGGTGCGGCATCTACTGTTACGGGGCCAACTGGGCCAACAGGTCCCATAGGTCTTACTGGCCCTACGGGTGCAACTGGTCCAACAGGCGGTACAGGTGCTGGCGGTGCTTTGGGGTACTACGGATCTTTTTACGACACCACTAATCAAACAACCACAGCAAATACAGCTACCGCTGTTACGCTAAACACAACTTCTGGCTCCAATGGAGTAACGCTTACATCATCTAGCATTTGGAAGTTTTCTTATGCTGGCACGTATAGCATTATCTTTTCTGTACAGCTTACCAATCACAGTACTGCAATAGGAACTACTCAATTTTGGCTAAAGAAAAATGGAGCCAATCTTGCTGATACAAACACGCATTTTGATGTACCAGACAAACAAGGCAGTGCATATTCATCTGAAGTTTTGACGGTCAACTTTGTTTTAGATGTTGCCGCCAATGATGAATTTCAGCTTTTTTGGCAAACAACAAATGCAAACGTATACATAGAGACACTTGCGGCGGCAGGAACTTACCCAAGGACTCCATCAGTCATTTTGACTGCTACGCAAGTCATGTACACCCAGCTTGGCCCAACTGGACCAACTGGACCTACGGGTGCATTAGGCCCAACAGGACCTACAGGGCCTACAGGTGCGGCCTCCACGGTCACAGGACCCACAGGACCGCAGGGTATTGAAGGCCCCACAGGACCTACTGGCCCAACAGGCTCCACTGGTGCCGCCTCGACTGTTACTGGACCTACAGGACCTATAGGCCCCACGGGACCCACGGGTGCAACTCCAGCTATTGGCGGGGCAACCACTCAAGTGCAATACAACAATGCTGGTGCTTTGGCTGGATCGGCTAATTTGGTTTGGACTGGCACTCAACTGTCTGTTATTGGTAGCATCAACGCTACTACAGGCGTTTCTGGGGGTACATTTTGACCACAGCTAGTTTTTACGGCGGGAACGCTGAATCCGTTGGCCTGTATGGCAATGGATTTACTGTTGGCGGCACATACTTTCAGTGGTTTGTGTTTCAGTCAAGTTCATCTGCGCCTGCAACGCCAACTGGTGGATCTTGGGATTTCACTACTAATACTGGAGTACCTCCTGCTGGATGGTCAACAACACCTCCAGCATCACCAACTACTTTGATTTGGGTATCTATTGCCCTAGTCAACAGTAAAACTGCAAGTAGTCTGACTTGGTCAGTCCCAGGTCAATTTGCATACTCTAGCGGTGCTGGTCTTCCCGTGTTATCTGGAGCATCTGCACCTACAGTTGGTGACGGTGTACAAAACCAGTTTTACATTCAACTTAGCACCCCACAAAAGATCTGGTTTAGAGAAGCTGGTGGCTGGGTAGAAGTTGTTGGCCCTAATAGTTACGTCAACTTAGTTGATGCACAAACTATTGGTGGTATTAAGACTTTTAGCTCTGAAATACAAGGTAGTATCTCTGGAACATCTTCAAACGTAACTGGTATTGTTGGCATCACAAATGGTGGCACTGGATCAACATCAGCAAGTGCGGCAAGGACTGCTTTGGGTTTGGGTACATCAGCAGATGTGACATTTAACACATTGACGGCAACAAGCGGAATTTCAGGCGGCACGTTCTAAGGAAAAAACATGGCGGCAACTAACTACACACCCATTCAGCTTTACTACTCAACTACTGCGGCGGCTGTACCTGTCAATACAAATTTGTTGTCTGGCGAGTTGGCAATCAACATCACTGATGGCAAGCTGTACTATAAAAACAATGCTGGCACGGTCACATTGTTGTCCTCTGCCGCTGGGGCATCTGGTGACGTAGTTGGGCCAGCCTCTGCCACCGACAATGCCCTGGCAAGGTTTGACCTCACCACTGGTAAGTTGATTCAGAACTCTGTTGGCATTTTGAGCGATGCAGGTGCGCTTTCAGGGATCACTGACATTACAGCCTCTGGATCTATCACCTTGTCTGGCGGCACAGCCAATGGTGTTGCTTATTTGAACGGCTCCAAAGTCCTGACCACTGGGTCTGCGCTTACTTTTGATGGGACGAAGTTTACGGTTGGTATTGGCAGCACTTTTTCTGACGCTATTGCTGATTTCTATCAAGATACAAACG
>Ga0315906_10007355_pt1 | contig 13413 bp, 31 predicted proteins | sample LakEriMetagenome_4_FD_203526 | JGI IMG/M metagenome (GOLD analysis project Ga0315906, IMG submission 203526) | Freshwater fungal communities from buoy surface, Lake Erie, Ohio, United States - Buoy 2 MA122 | ecosystem: Environmental > Aquatic > Freshwater > Lake > Lake biofilm | place: USA...
TACGTTTAAATAATCTTGGTAGGGTTTTAATAGGAAGTACAACCGATAGCGGAGAACAACTCCAAGTCACTGGCACTGCGAAGATAACGGGGGCGACAACGTTTGGAGGCAATGTTGTAATATCACTAAATCAAAATGCATCAACAAACTTTAATGTAACAAATACCGATGTTGGTGTAAATACAAAATCTGAATATGTATTAGTATCAAGAAACGGAGGAACTACTAAATTTGGTAGAAATAGTGTATTAACAACTGCTTATAAATTTATAAACGCAAGTGATAGTTACATTTTAAATGAAACATTAGGCGATTTTGCAATACTTAACGATGTAGCAACGGGCAACATTAAATTCGCTGCTGGTGGTTCATCTACGGCACATTTAACAATAGCATCAACGGGTGCAGCGACATTTTCATCAAGTGTAACGGCTGGGGGTAATTTACTTTTAACTGCTGGTACTGCATCTTCTATCGGTGCAATTAATTTAATAAGAACGGGAACATCACCCGTTGCAAGTCGGTTAACATTTGGAAGTGATGGAACGGGATATAGTTTTGCAATTGCAAAAAATGTAACGGGAACAGTTACCGATTTGGTTACAATATCCGATACAGGTGCAGCGACATTTAGTTCATCAATACAAGCAACAACGGCAATCGCAATCGGAACAACACCGGACACGAACAATCCGTTTAAGATTCTTAAAAACTTGAACACCACAGTAGGTATTAAGTTTGAGAATACAAACACATCTTCTCTTGCTTTTAGTGCGGTGCAGTTAGGTACAGATATTACGGGTGGTACGAAGTTTACAAACCTTGTGTACTCTTCAGCGGGTGTAACACAAACTGGTGTATATCATCCCGATGGGACATCATTAATAAATAATGGTGCTGGTGGTGTGAACTTCTTAGGCAACCCTATAAGAATGTATACGGGTGGTTCAAATGGTGTTCTTAGATGGGATTTAGTGAATGATGGTTATATTACTCATTATTCTGCAACTGCTCCTACCGCAAGTGCAACCGATGGGTATAGGCAATACTCTGCTGACGTAACTGCTGGTAATGCTGCTCCTCACTTTAGAACGGAAAATGGTGCGGTAATTAAACTATATCAAGAGACTACTGCGGTAGGTAACTCAATAATATCATTAGGAGGAGGCAACTCGGTTCTTGATGATACAACATTTGATGGATACACACTTAGACAAATCGTAAAAGCCTTGCGTAATCAAGGTATATTAGCTTAATAAATAAAAACAAAACAAAATGGGAGTTAACATTCAACCAGTTAGTATCTGGAACAACGGACAAAGCAAACAAGCATCAGAGTTAGATGCAAGGATTATTTATGATGACTTGGCGACATCTTGCACATTTTACTACGAACTTAAAGAAGCGGTAGTAGTAGACGAAGAAGGTGCATCAAGTGGTGGTGCGGTTCTATCGGTAGGGAACGTGGCGATGGATGGTCAAGACTACATAGATTGGGATAATTCAAATGAAGCGGCTTACGTTTATATCGCAGGTAAATTAAACCTTACTATCGTTTAATGCCAGTAATACAACCAATTACTTCTGCTTCTTCTGGTTCTGCTTATGTTCCTACTTCTAGGACTTTAACTATCAATGGTACAACTTATGATTTAACTGCTGATAGAAGCTGGACAGTCGAAGTATTAGATAACTTAATAGCTACTGCTCCGCTTTCTTATAATAGCGGAACTAATACTATTTCCATAAGTCAAGCAGGAAATACTACAGATGGCTATTTAAGTTCTACAGATTGGTTGACATTTTCTTCTAAGCAGAACGCTATTACCTTAACAACAACAGGCAATAATGGTGCTGCTACCTTAGTTGGTGCTACGTTAAACATTCCAGAATATACTCTAGCAGGTCTAGGAGGTATGGCTAACGTATTCACTAGCTTAGGTGATATGGTTTATAGTAATGCTGCTGGTGCACCTGTAAGAAGGTCTGGTAACATTACTACTACAAAAATGTTTCTTAGTCAAACAGGAACGGGTACAACATCTGCTGCTCCTCAATGGTCAGCAATTACTTCGTCTGACACTGGTTCTGTACCGACAACTAGAACGCTAACAATAAACGATGTAGCTTTTGATTTGTCAGCAGATAGAAGTTGGTCTGTAGGAGATTTTGGTACTTGGTAAAAAATTAGTATATTTGTTAAAACTTAAGTTATGGACACAATCACAACTTTGAAGGCGAAAGCCTATGATTTATTAGCGAATTTGGAATATATCCAAAAACAACTGCAAGAAGTAAACCAACAGATTGCAGAAGAAATGCAGAAGAATGATAAGGCTGATAGCGATAATTAGTCTATTAGCTAGTTGTGTATCTGAAAAGAAGCTAGTTAAATTCTGTGCAGAGAATTATCCTTGTGATACTACTATTGTACGAGTTGATACTAGCTTTTTTTCTGACACTCAATACATTAAGACAGAAACAATAGATACTTTTATTGTAACGCAAAATAAGACGATTCTAGAGGTTAAATATGTAGAATCAACTGCTAAGCTACAATTAGAGAAAGAACGCCATAAAAAGGCTCTAAATGAGTTATATGACAATGATATGGGTATTATCCTAGAGTTAAATAGAATGATGGATAAAATGGCTAAAGATACTGCTAACTTATCTGCACAGGTTAGGAAATTAGAAAAAGAAAAAGCAGAGTTAAAAACAAGGTTAAAAGATGCTAATAACTTTAAATGGAAAACCATAGGAATAGGAGTAGTTTTGTTACTCATTGTGTTTTTAAAGTGGTTTAAACCCCGTCTTTTCTAGGATGGGGTTCTTTGTATAGATTTTCCTTATAGTCTATATAGAAAGAATTTATATAAATATTTTGTGTAAAAGTGCTTGGTTATTAAAAATAGCTTTATATTTGTATAACAAAACCAAACACAATGAACACAATTAAAATCAAAGGAAAAGACTACGTCACAGTCAGCGAAAGGCTAAAGCATTTAGCAGAAAACAATCACTATTCAATCTCAACAGATTATCAGTATTTCGCAGAACGTAAAATGTGGGTAGTAAAAGCCACTTTAAGCATTTACAAAAATGGTGGTTTTTTTGAGTACACAGGTTTAGCACAAGAGATTGAATCAAACAATTACAAAGAAGTTAACCATACTTCAGCACTAGAAAACGCTGAAACTTCAGCAGTAGGTAGAGCATGTGCTATGGCAGGAATAGGAATAGACGGAGGTATAGCATCTGCAGAGGAAGTAAACAAGGCTATTAACCGAGTAGACGAAGTAGGAGAAGAAGCTAGGTTAAAGTTATTGTCTATGCTAGAAAATACCACTTATGAGGAAAGGCAAAAAGAAATCCTAGCTTTAAGAATAGAAGACATAAAAACCGCAGAGGAGTTTGACAAAGCCTACCAGAATCTTGAAATGAATCAGATTCAAGACAAAGATAGAATTGCTATGGGTTTAAATTATAATCAATCAGACATAAAAAAAGCACTCAATGTTGGAAAAACTAAATGACCACTACAAACGCATGGTAGCCTTCCTAGAAAAGCCTATGGGTAGCGAATACGAGCCATTACTAGACCGATTAGATAAGCTAGGAGTATTAATAGCTAAAGCAGGACAATACCAAGTAGAGTGCCAGTATAAAATTGATGAGGTTATAGATATTGAGTGCCAAGTAAACCTAGAACTATTAGATAAATATTCTGCATCCACTTTTAACATGATGGTTAAAGCTAAAGCTAAAGACTGGACTAGGTTAAAAACAGGCTTTGAGAAATGCTATTCATCTGGAGTACATCAAATAGAAGCTATAAGAACAGTAATAAGTTTTGAAAAAGCTAAAATGCAAATTTTATGAACCATTTTACAAAAATACGACCTGCCGATAGAATGGTATTACTTGCTAAGATTTACCATAATATGTGGTACGATGAAACAAGATTTAACTTTATTATGGAAATAATAGAGGACTGGGAAAAGAACCCAATTAAGGAAGCTAAATTTTTAAATGAAATAACAAATGGAACAGAAATCACAGAAACCGAATTACGCTAAAGGAATCTTTTTGACTAAGAGAAAGTCAAAAGCAGGTAAAGAGTATCTAGAACTTTCTATTAAGAATGAGCAAGGTTATGACAAGTACCTATGCTTTGAATCTGATAAGAAAGACCAATACGGAAACCAGATGTTTTCAGTAATGATTAAAGACACAACAAGCTACCCTCATGGTAGAGATTCTAAACTAGACGATATGCCCTTCTAATGAAAAGAGAACAAATAAAATCACTTATTAAATCACATTACTTAATGATTAACAGACTAGAAAGCCTACTGGATGAAGAACCAGTCAGCCTAAAAAGAAAAACCTGCCCTTCAGATAAAGTTATAGACCTAGTAAACGAGGTATTTAACACAGAGTGCAGGGAGAATACAAGAAGAAAAAGAGTTGTATTAGCTAGGCATTGTGCAGCATATTTATTAAGAGAATATACCAATATGACTTTAGTAGATATAAGCAATTCTCTAGGAAATACAGACCACGCTACTTGTTCTCATTCCATAAAGGCTGCAAAAAATATGATAGAAACAGACGAGGATTATGCAGAAAAAGTTGAAAAAATAAAGTTACTTTTAGAAAAAAAGTAGTATATTTGTTACATGAAGGTAGCCGACTTCATTAGAAACTTTTTTTATTCCTTATTGGGGGATGGGCGGCTACCCTGAACCCAATAGGGATTTTTATTTTATGGCAAAAGACCCAGCAGTGCTTTTATATACAAGTGATTTTTTAAGCGGAACCTATACTATGTCTGATGAACAGGTTGGCAGGTACATAAGATTACTATGTTTACAACATCAAAAAGGTAAACTAAGTGAAAAGGATATGCTAAGCATATGCAAAGAATATGATGCTGATGTTTACGAAAAATTCGATTTAGTAGATGGTTATTACATAAACAAAAGAATGTATGAGGAGGCCGAAAAGAGAGTAAAGTTTACAGAATCACGAAGAAATAATGCTAGTGCTAAGCATATGCACAAGCATATGCTTAAGCATATGGAAAATGAAAATGAAAATATAAATGATAATAAAAATGTATTAATATATCCTAGTTTAGAATTTAAAAATTTATGGGAAGAATGGATAGAATACAAAAAAGTAGAGCATAAAGATAGATATAAATCTAAAAAAACAGAGCAAACTGCAATAAATAATTTAATTAAATTGTGTAACGGAAATATTAAAATTGCTCAGGAAATAGTCAATAATAGTATATCTAATAAATATAAAGGATTATTTAAATTAAATAATCAACAAAATAAAGATAAACTAACACAATATCAAGATTGGTTACAGGATGCTAAAAATTATATAAATGCAAGAGATAACGACAGCCAAACAGACAATGAAATTAAAAGATTGTCACTCTAATAAAGTTTTAGAAGTAATGGCTAAAGGTTTAATGATTTTAGGAATTAAAGGAGATAAAGCTCCTAGTAAGCCAGAAATAACTTATATGGTAGATATGTTACAAAAAGATTATGGTAACTTACCAATCGGTGAATTAGATATTGCTTTTGAATTAATGGCTAAAAATAAGTTAGATGAAAACGCAGAAACTTATCAAAATTTTTCTGTTTTATATTTAAGTAGAATGATGACATCTTACGCAAGATATGTTAGAGCAAATTATCAAGAACCTAAAAAAGAAGTTTTACAGATAGAGCAACCTAAGTTAGATAATAAAGAAATATTTGAATTTGCTCTTAATATTTACAATAAGTCAAAAGATAAAAGATTTGATAATATATTTATGGCATTAGATGTTTTTAAATATATATTAAAAAATAATTTAATACAATTTGATTATAATAAAGTTTACGATTTAACTATTAATAAGTTAAAGGAAAGAATAATAGATAGGGAATCTAAAAACAAAATAAACGAGATTTTAAATGATGATGATCAGTTAGAAAATATGTGCAGAAGGATGGCAGTTAAAATCTATTTTGACTCATTATAAAAAAAAATATCATTATTTTTATTAAAATTAAGAATATTGTTATATATTTACATAAACAAAACCACAAACACATGAGTTACGATTTTATTAGTAGTTTACCAGCCTACAAAGAATTAGGAAAAGACAAGTGCAGGCAATTAGTTTATTTAGCTATACAAGAAATAGGTTCTTGTAATGATAAACAAATAGCTAAACATTTAAATTGGCCAATTAATAGAGTTACTCCAAGAAGAGGAGAACTTGTCGAAACAGGATTAGTAATACAAGAAAAAAAACAGCAAGATCCTGAAAGTGGTAGAACAGTAAGTTATTGGATTGTTAATCATATAAATTCGTAAAATATGAACATACTTGAAAAAGCAAAAGAAATAGTTTACGAAAGATCAGAAGAAAAAACAAGACAATATGGTGATTTTCATTCTGGAATGGAAAGAGCTGCATTAATTTTTAACGGTATGACAGGTAAATCAATAACAGCTGTTGAAATGTATAAAGCATTAATAGCTTTAAAATTATCAAGAGAATCATATAATCATAAAGAGGATAATTTACTTGATGCTGTTGCTTATATGGCATCAATGAATGATTATTTAAATAAAAAATAATATATTTTAAAAAACAAAAAAAACAACAATGGCTAAAAATTACAACACAACTGACTTAGATCCTGTAACTACTTTTGAAAGACATGTTTTTCACAGAGATCAATTTGCTCATTATTTAAGATGGACACATATTTTAAAAGAAGCTAAAATAGGAGAAACTGTAGTAGATTTTGGTTGCGGTAAAGGAAATTTATTAGAAGTTTTTTATAGAAATAAATTTAAATGCAAAAAATTTATTGGTATAGATATAAGAAAACAGACAATAGAAGCAGCAAAAGAAAAATTTAAAGTAGTAGATTGGGCAGAATTTATTGCAGATGATTTAATTTATCCATCTGTTGATTATAGTCAATTTCAAGCTGATAAAGTTTGTACATTTGAAGTAGCAGAGCATATTGGAAAACAAAATATAGATATATTTTTACAAAATTTTAAAAAGTGTGGTAACGAAAGTGCGACTTATTATCTTTCAACTCCAAATTTTGATGAAAAAGTAGGTGCTGCAGGAAATCATACTTATGATTCTGGAGATGGAAGAGGAGTTGCAATACAAGAATTTGCTCATAATGAATTAAAAGAGCATATAGAAAAACACTTTATTATAGTAAAAAAATATGGAACTTTTGCATCAATAAGAGATTATAAACCTTTAATGAATGAATGGCAAAAAGAAATGTTTAATGCTTTGCAAGAGTATTATGATTCAAATTTGTTAAGTAATTTAATGGCTCCTTTGTTTCCTGAGCATTCTAGAAATACATTATGGATTTTAAAACAAAAACAATAATAAAATGGAAATTAAATTTAAAAACAGAAAAGGTATCATTGTAAATGCATTAGTAGTTAAAGAATACACTTATCAAAAAACTGGTATTACGTATTTTTACGTAAAAACAGAAGATGGTAAAAAAAGATTAGTTAATAAAAATAAAATTGTAAACGATGAATCTAACTGATGAATTTGAAAACATTAGACAATGGGCTTTAAATAGGGGTTTATATGCTAAAGGAGATCCTAAAACTCAATGTTTAAAATTACAAGAAGAAGTAGGAGAACTTTCAAAAGCAATACTAGAAAATAACAAAGAGGAAATTATTGACGCAATTGGAGACTGTGTTGTAGTATTGACTAATTTAAGTGAACTTGCTGGTTATAAAATAGAAGACTGTATAAACTCCGCTTTTGAAGTAATAAATAAAAGAAAAGGAATAATGATAAATGGGACATTTGTAAAAGATGAAAAATAAGCATTTGTTTTATTTAAATATTGCTAAAAATATTAGTACTGCATCCTACTGTGAAAGAAAAAAAGTAGGAGCAGTACTAGTAAAAAATGATAATATTATTTCTTTTGGCTATAATGGAACTATTTCAGGATTTGAAAATGTATGCGAGTTAAATGATATTACAAAACCTGAAGTTTTGCATGCTGAAACAAATGCATTAGCAAAATGTTGTAAATCTTCTTATAGTTCTGAAGGAGCTACAATGTATGTAACTTTATCACCATGTTTTGATTGCGCAAAAATAATTATTCAAGCTGGTATAAAAACAGTAGTTTACATTGAACAATATAGAGATGACTCTGGAATTAAATTATTAAAAAAAGCTAATATAAATGTACTTCAGATCATATAATACATCTCAAGAGGCCTTTGAAGATTTGTACGATGAAATAATTTCTTTTGGAGAAGATAGATCAGGTACAAAAACAATTTATAATGTTGGGTTACTTATTAAAAATCCAGAAGATAATTTAATAAATACATCATGGAGAAAGTGGAATCCTGAATATGCTGAATATGAATGGCAATGGTATTTATCAGGTAATAAAAGCGCTATTGATATAAGTAAAAAAGCAAAAATATGGTTAAATATGATGGATGAAAATGGAGATGTAAATAGCAATTATGGTTATCACTGGCAGAGAAATAATCAACTTGATAAAGTAATTGAATTGTTAAAAAAAGATAGTAATACAAGAAAAGCTAGTATTTCATTATATGATGGAAAAGAAATAGATTTATATTCAAAAGACACTGTTTGTACATATGCAATAAATTTTTTCATAAAAAATAATAAATTATGTATGCAGGTTATGATGAGAAGTAATGATTTAGTTTATGGATTTTGTAATGATCAATATTGTTTTAGTAAATTACAGCAATTAGTAGCAAATAAATTAAACAAAAAATTAGGTGATTATTTTCATTTTACTTGTAATATGCATATTTATCAAAAACACTTTAATATTAAAACAAAAAACACATGAGTTACGATTTCGTTACGATTGACAACAAAGATTCTGTAGTTTACAGAATAGCACATCTTCTAAAAAATAGAAGTGAAACAGGTATAAGGAAGTATGGAACAACCTTAGACCGAACAGACCTAGAGATTAAGCAATGGATTGACCACGCTATTGAGGAGTGTTTAGACCAAGCACTTTATTTACAACGTATAAAAGACAGTTTATGAGCAAGTATAAATTAATAGTTAAAGAAGGAGTTTACTATTCAGACAATTTATTTTTTCTAATTATAGAAATATTTAAACACAGATTCAGCCATCTAATAAAAGATGGTAAATGGATGGACTAAAATTAATATTATGAAAACATCAGATTGCTGCGGAGCAGAAATGACCGAACCAAATATGGAAGATTACGGAATATGCCCAGATTGTAAAGACCATTGCGAATGGGTAGATTATGATTCAGACGATGATTTAATTTACAACAACTTTTGCCACGAAGGAGGGATAAGGTATGAAAGCAATACTTGAATTTAATCTTGACAATGAAGAAGATTTGCTAAGTTATAACTTATGCAATAACGCTTCTAACTTGCACTCTTGCTTGTGGGAGTTTAATAACAAACTTAGGGTAATGTGCAGACATTCAGAAAATGAAGAAGCCTGTAAAATTAGAGAAATGTTTATTGAATATTTAAATCATTATAAAATACAATTATGAAAACAGATAAGATTACTGTAATGCTAAAGAAGAACCAAGAAAGATTAAATCTGCATTGGAGAGTAACCAATAAAGGCAAGTTATTTGAACATAACGGCTTATGGTATGATGAATCCTTTTTAGAGCAAATGTTCCCAAAATACGAACTTTGTAAATACCTAACAAAAGGCAAAAACCCAGATGGTAAATCATTAGCATAATGAAATGTAAACTTTGTTATAAATTTTATACTATAACAATATATAAAAACCAAAGAGGCTTGGATATTTGCCCTCATTGCGGATATGACAGCAGCAGAATTAACAAGACATGCGAAAGAACTTCTCGAAAGACAAGGATACAGATTGAACAGAGTAAACAATATTCCAGTGAGACGGAGAAAAGGAACAGTACAAAAAGGGTGGCCAGATCTCCAAGGTTATACTAAAGATGGTTTATACGCAGCTGTAGAAATTAAGACTAAATCCGATAGATTAAGTACAGAACAAATAGATAGATTAAAAGATGCGTTTAATTGTGGAGCAAAAGTGTATATTTGTACTGTAGATGAAAATCAACAACCTTTATTAATTGGATTTGGCAATTTCGAGATCTGATATATTAGAAGAATTTTGGCATTCGAAAGAATTAAATAATGCTATTAGCAAAATGCATCCAATTCAATTACAAGATGAATTAAAAAGTGAATTATTTTTAAATATAGCTGAAATTCCAGAAGAAAAATTAATTGATTTGTATGAAAAAAAACAATTAAGATTTTATGTAGTAAGAATAATGTTAAATTTAGTTAGAAGTACAGATCACAAATTTTACAAGAAATTTAGAAATTTTGTAGAATATGAACCAATAGAAAAAATTGAAACAGAACAAGTTGATATAACTAGTTATGTAAGAGAACATTATGAAAATTTGTATTGGTATGAGAAAGAAATTTTAAGGTTATATACTTTTGAGTTTGACTGCAACGCTAAAAAGTTAAGTCAAGCTACAGGTATTCCTTATATATCAGTTATAAGAACTTTGAACAAAACTAAAAAACAACTTAAATCTAAAATAAGAGGATGGTAATTATAGCAGCAGTATGCTTTGCAGTTTTCTTTGTAGATATACATAGATTCTACGCTAAGTGGAAGCTAAATTTTAAGCCTTTTAATTGTGCTTCCTGTCTAGCTAGTTGGACTGCATTAGGATTATATTTCTGCCCAGATATAATAAAAGAGATTGTGTTTGTAATGTTTGTCTCTGGAGTAGTTGCACCAATAATTAAAATATTTATAGATATATTATGGAACAAGAGCACAAAGACTACCTAGAGCAAAACATAGGTAATTATCATACTTGCCAGAATGGTTATATAAGAAACCTAGACATTCATTTACTAAATATGTATGAGCATATCTACAGGACTTATTTAGACCCACAATTTGTTTTAACTAAATGGTGTTCAAGTTGTGTTATGGATTGCGTACAAAGGCTTTATGCATATTACCTAGCATTACCACAAGAGCAGGTTCAAACATTAGCAGTCAAAGAACCTAGTGTAGAAATCCAAGTAAAGAAAAAAGGCAGACCTAAAAAAAATGAGAATACTAGGAATAACACAGAAGCATAGTGGAGTAGGATGGCATAGGATAATGATGCCACTAACCCACATGAAAAAAGACTATTGTCTAATTACTGACCTATTAAATGAGGAAGTATTAGAGAAAGGCTTTGATATTGTTGTTATTAATAGAATGCTTAATATAGAACCAGAGCAGATAGAGAAATGGAAAGCCAAATACAATTTTAAACTTGTAATTGACAATGACGATTACTGGAAGTTAGACGCTACTCATGTTCTTTATCAAAGATACATGAACGGAAATATAGCTAATAAAATAACAAACTATTTAAGGCTAGGCGATATAGCAACTGTAACCCATGAAAGACTAGCAGAGGAAGTATATCCGTATAATAAAAATGTTCATATAATACCTAATGCTTTACCATACGGAGAAGAACAATACTTAGAAAATAAAATACCTAGTGATGTTGTTAGGTTGTTCTGGTCGGGTTCTGATACACACCAACACGATTTAAAGATTTTAAAAGAACCTGCTAAACGATTAACTAACCTTCCTGTTAAAATGGTAATGGCTGGATATGTTGAGAGTGATGTTTGGAATACAATGGCTTATTATTTTTCTGCAGGTAGAAAACTAGATACTAAAATTTACAGGTATAATGACGTAACTAGATACATGGAGGCTTATGGTGATTCCGATATTAGTTTAATTCCGTTAGTTAATTCTAAGTTTAACGGAATGAAGTCTAATTTAAAAATACTAGAAACTGCTGCAAAGAAAAATCCTGCTATTGTTAGTAACGTTCATCCATATAAGAATATGCCTGTTTTCTATGTGAATAAACAAACAGACTGGTATAAATGGATTAAACTTGTAACTAAAGATAAATGGCTTCGTGAGGAAAGCGGAAGGGAGTTATACAACTATTGTTATGACAATTTTAACCTAAGTGTGATAAATCAACAAAGACAAAGCATTTATAATCAGTTATGCCAGTCACAAAATGCTCTAACGGAAAGTACAGAATAGGTAGCGGCTCATGTATTTATGAGACCGAAGAAGCAGCTCATAGAGCATGGGCAGCTATTAGAGTGTCTATGGCAGATTCATTTAACGACTATCCACAATCAGCTAAAGTAAATGCACAAAGAGCATTGAACATTCGTGACCAATACAAATTAGCTTGCGGTACTCCTGTAGGATGGGCAAGAGCAAACCAACTAGCTAAAGGCGAAAATATAACAAGAGATACTATTTCAAGAATGGCATCATTTGACAGACACAGAGAAAACTCTAAAGGTGACCCAAGAAAAGACTGCGGTGCTTTAATGTGGTTAGCATGGGGAGGGACTGAAGGTGTTGAATGGGCTCAAAGAAAATTAAAAGAATTAAAAGGTGAGTAAATTAGAAGAACTAGGGATAAACTTAGGTTTATCTGTGGCAGGTTTTTTTGGTTCGGTCTTTTTTATAGAGAAAGGGAAAGACTTGCGAGAAACTTTAGTAGCTATGTGCGGAGGAGTTGCTTCTGCTAATTACTTAACACCTGTTGTAAGTGACTGGTTCGGAATAGAAAAAATTAACCATCAATTTTCTGTAGCCTTTATTTTAGGTTTTATGGGATTGAAGGGAGTAGAAAGAATAGCACACAAATTATTTAACCAAAAATCAAAATCATGAAAGAGTACTTTCAAAACATCAAAACAACCCTTTTCGGTGCAGTTGCAGGTCTTCCTATCCTTTTGGAAGGTATTGCATCAAAGAACTGGGAAAGAGCCTTAGAAGGTCTAGGAATCCTTTTAATAGGCATTTTCGCAAAGGATGCCAAGTGATAAAATCACAATAGAACGAATAGCATTGCTTCACCCTAAATTAAGGGGTGAGGCTCTAGCTATTTATGAGGAAATTTGCGAATCCTTAACAAATAGTGTTTGCAGGTTTTCTTACACGCTTAGAAACTTTGCAGAGCAGGATAAGTTATTTGCACAAGGTAGGACTACTAAAGGCGCAAAGGTTACAAATGCTAGAGGCGGTTTTAGTTACCACAATTACGGACTAGCATTAGATATAGTTCTACTTATAGACAAAGACAAAAACGGATTATATGAAACTGCTATTTGGGATGTTAAAGGGGATTTTGATAGGGATGGCAAAGCAGACTGGATTGAAGTAGTAAATATATTTAAACAGTTCGGCTGGGAGTGGGGAGGTGATTGGAG
>Ga0315906_10007361_pt1 | contig 13410 bp, 11 predicted proteins | sample LakEriMetagenome_4_FD_203526 | JGI IMG/M metagenome (GOLD analysis project Ga0315906, IMG submission 203526) | Freshwater fungal communities from buoy surface, Lake Erie, Ohio, United States - Buoy 2 MA122 | ecosystem: Environmental > Aquatic > Freshwater > Lake > Lake biofilm | place: USA...
AGGATTTGAATCGACAGTTTGAAGGAGGAAGCATTGAGTTTTTTATTCATACCGATCCTTGTATGGAATATAGTTGTGCACATTGCAGATTATCTGATTGCAAAGAAAGAAAACATGCTTTTGTTGAACAGATAGAATGGAATGAAGAAAATCTGTTGCCGAATAAGCGGCATGCGTTTCCGGAATAAACGTAGCGTCGCCATAGCGACGCTACGTAATCTCTTCCTCAAATCCCGCATCATAATCTTTCACCACATAAGTGTCATCATCATTTTTGCTGAATTCGTTTACCTCTTTTAATGAATAGGAATCCAGTCCGGCGGTTTGCACCCATTCACCTTTTTCTTTTTTGAGTATTTGTACAGAAAGACCGAAGCGCTTTAGAAATTCATCTTCAACGGCATCAATTCTTTGATCGGGCATTATTTCAAGTATGCCGTCTGTATGGGCGTGCATAACATCTGATATGATAGCATCTTCTGACAATCTTTCTTTTCCCGGTGATATTTCAAAATGTTTATGTGGTTTTTTATAAAACTGCAATCTTAAAAAAGGATAATATGCAGAGAATATATCCTGCATTTCCTTAATTGTTGTTTGATCATAGATGTGGATATGCATAACATTTATTTTTTCAAATTTAATTTCTATATTTATGTCAATCAATAATCTGGCTCAATAATAATACTGATTGATTTCAGGGTATATGTCAGGTAAGTATGTTTCCTTTTTTCTTTCCATTAAATTCAGGATGTTTGCAGCATGATATTTGGATATAATATTTCAATGAAGCCCTATAATACATTCGGTATTGATGTCAAGGCCAGATATTTTACGTCATTTAAGTCAGTTGATTCATTAATGGAACTTTTTCATTTATACCCTGAATTATTACAAGTAAACAGACTTGTTTTAGGAGGAGGAAGTAATATTTTACTGACGAAAGATTTTGATGGATATGTTCTGAAAAATGACATTGAAGGCATTGAGAAGATCAGAGAGGATGAGGATTATGTTTGGCTGAAATCCGGCGCTGGCGTTTCATGGCATCAGCTTGTATTATATGCGGTAGAACGCGGATGGGGTGGTATGGAGAATCTGAGCCTGATACCTGGCAATACAGGTGCAGCCCCCATGCAGAATATTGGTGCGTATGGCGTTGAATTAAAAGATATATTTCATTCCCTTGAAGCATATCATATCAATGATAAAGCCCATGTTACTTTTCATAATAATGATTGTGCTTTTGGATACAGAGAGAGTGTGTTTAAGCGACAATATAAAAATGAATTTATCATCACTTCTGTCACACTATGTTTACGTAAGAAGCCTGAGTTTCATATTCAATATGGCGCAATACAGCAACAATTGGAAAAGAATGGTGTAAAAGATTTGTCGGTGCGTGCTGTTTCGGAGGCTGTGATTCAGATTCGCAGTGACAAATTACCTGATCCGAAAAAGATTGGTAATGCTGGAAGTTTTTTTAAAAACCCATCGGTGAGCAGTGAAAATTTCGAGGCTTTGAAAATGCAGTTCCCTGAATTAGTGTCGTATAAAAATGCAGATAATACCTATAAGCTAGCAGCAGGATGGTTAATTGAACAATGTGGATGGAAGGGATATCGTAAAGGGGATGCAGGTTGTTATCCTTTGCAGGCATTGGTATTGGTCAATTATGATAAGGCAACTGGTGCTGAAATATTAGCGTTGAGTCAGGAAATTCAATCTTCAGTTAATGCAAAATTTGGGGTGCAGCTTGAGCGAGAGGTGAATTTGATTGGATAAAATTTGTAGAAACGTCAAAGGTCGAAAGGCAAAACCCAAAAATTGACGTGGTTGTCCGTCCCGCCTCAGGCGGGACTGTTGTCGGGTTATTCGGTTGTAAGGTTAGCATCTTTATAACAAAGATAAGAACGATAACGATGACAATAATGACAACTTATTTCTGGCTTATTTCCATGATAGTATCATCTCATCTATCTTTAAATAATTTACATTGATTGTTTGAGGATTTGCTTGTCTGAAAAAGCAATTCGCCGTATTTATTACTGCGCCATCTGATAAAGTATGAATTTGAATATCATGCTTAAAATCTACATTTCCCAGTCCATACCACTTGAAGATTGTTTCTTTAATACTCCACAAAAGGGTAGCATGAAAATGCGCATCCTTTTCAAAATCTGATGCTATCCATTTCATTTCAGATGCATGAGTAAATTTCTGGCATACCTTTTTCGCTTTATCAGAAATACGTTCTATATCGATTCCAACAGGCATCTTATTACAGATGATGGCAGCAGCCATATCATGACTATGTGAAATGGAGAAATGATAATAATGATTTGGCAAGAAAGGTTTATTCCCGGGGCTAGCATGAATCTGATGAATGGGGAAATCGGGCTGTAAATATTGTAATAAAAAACGCCCCGCCAGATGCTGCAGTTTTTTATGCTGGCTGGAAGGCAGTAGCATATCAGGTAGTTGATTTTTGAAGAAAGATTCCGGTTCTTCAATCTTCCATACACCGAGTTGCGTGTTATTGTTGATTGTATGTTGAAAAAGGAGCGGCAACTCTGATTTTTTGACTTTATATTGCAGTCCACGAAGCTACGATAATTATGATACTGTCTGACAAACGCATTCTGGAAGAAATGGAGAAGGGAACCATTCGTATTGACCCATACAATCGTACCTCCTTGGGTAGTAATTCATACGATGTGCATTTGGGGGCTACATTGGCTACCTATAATGATCATTTGCTGGATGCAAAAAAGCATAATCAAATTCAGTGCTTTGAAATTCCTGATGATGGCATTGTGTTGTATCCGAATATTTTTTATTTGGGCGTTACAATGGAGTATACAGAAACGCATGCGCATGTGCCGTTTCTGGAAGGAAAATCATCAACCGGTCGGCTCGGTATTGATATACATGCTACGGCAGGAAAGGGGGATGTAGGTTTTTGTGGCAATTGGACACTCGAAATTTCTGTGAAACAACCCGTAAGAGTATATAAAGGGATGCCTATTGGTCAGTTGATTTATTTTCCTGTTGAAGGAGAGATTGAGGTAAAGTACAATCAAAAAGCCAATGCTAAATATAGTGGTCAGCCTAATATGCCCGTAGAGAGTATGATGTGGAAGAATAAATTTTAGATTAAGTCAAAAGTTAAAAGGCAAAACCAAAAGGTTGTCAGTTATCGGTTGTCAGTTTTTTTCTTCAGCCAGCTTCCAAACTTCTTCCTGTATGCTATTGCCCATCCCACCACATCTTTGTAACTGTAAATACCTTGTTGTTGATGATTGCTTTTAAGAAATAAGTCGAAAAGTACATTTGTCCAATCCTGAAGGATTGTTTCATGTGCTTGCAGATAGGCTTTATATTCCTTGAGATCTTTTTTGACCAGAGGGTGGAGTTGTTGATTCAGTGATTTCACCAGATTGCTATCGGTTTGTCTTAATTTGCCGGAGGCATAGAGATACATTTCCAGGTGGCCGGAATATTGCATGTAAATATTTTGGGAATGTGTGGTGGCCAGAAAGCCTATAAAATTGGCTTCACTTTCGCTGGCGTAACCGATCTGATGGGCTATTTCATGGCAGGTAATGAAAGGCTGCAGAAAATACGGACAAGTTGTATTTACCTGTCCTTCTCCCGTGAAGGGGTTGTAATAACCTAGAAAGCCACCGTAGTTTCCCAGACGCCCATATAAAGTAGGTTTTAAAGAAACTGATCTATACCCCAGAAAATTAAAATGATGGGAGAGGTTTTGATAGGAGGCGGCTGCTTCTTTGAACATGGCTTCGCGAGAAGGGAATATTTGTTTATTAAAATCGGGATGAATTCTCAGCTGATTGATGATTTGAAGTAAGTCGCTGTTAAGGGCGAGCAGTTCTTGTGTGGCATAGGTGCCATCTTTTCTGAGTTCCAGTTGATCGGCAATTCCTTTGCGGTAATAATTGAGTCCCCACAAAAGATAGAAGCATAAATAAAGTATTGAAATGCTAACAGAGATACGAATGAGGGGACGAAGTTTTTCGGCTAGTGCAAGTTGCTTTTTGCGCAGGTTTTTTATAAGAAAGAAGATCTGAATGAATAGAAACAGGACCAAAAGAAAATAGAATACATCGCCTACACTTACAGGAAGCCATCCGGATGCGACTCTTAAATATTGGGAAAGTGGGGGATACATTTTTTGTGCATAGTAAGTTTCAATAAAATCCGGGAATTGACTGATGCCATAAACGCACAGTATCGGCAGGAGGGGTAAGGCCAGGAGGATGGGGTGAAGTGTACGCTGATTTGCCATGGGTTACGAAGATATAATATTACCAACTGCGGAGATAAACAAGGATAACCAGACAACAGTCCCGCCTGAGGCGGGACGGACATCATGAATTGGGTTTTGTCAAACGCCTGTTTTTACCTACCTTTGCCGACCCATAAATAATCTGTATGGCAGGGCGGAGGGATTTTGAAATAGCATTTGTTGGCTTAAAGCCCGGACAGCATTCTTTTGAATACGATATTGATGCGTGTTTTTTTGAAGAATTCAGTCCGCAGGATTTTGAAAATCCCAGCGTGCATATACGCCTGCTGTTAGAAAAGAATACGGGTTTCATGATCCTTAAATTTGAGGTTGGTGGATCTGTAGAGGTGCAGTGTGATCGTTGCGGTAATAAGTTGCCGTTGGATTTATGGGATGAATTTGAGGTGCTGGTAAAGATGACGGAAAGTCCGGAGGTGATGAATGAAGAAGAGGAAGATCCTGATGTGTTTTACATCTCCAGAACTGAAAGTCATATTGATGTTAAGAAGTGGATTTTTGAATTTATCAACCTCAGTATTCCGATGCATAAAATGTGTAAGGATGCTGAAATGGGAGGGCCCGACTGTAACAAGGAAGTGCTTGAGCAGTTGGCAAAAATGAATCCACAGCCTGCAGAAGATAAGTCGATTTGGAAAGATTTAGATCAATTTAGAAACGAATAAAATAGTATCATATGCCTAATCCTAAACGCAGACATTCACAGCAACGCGGTGCTAAGCGTCGTACGCATTACAAGGCTGAGACCGTTACTTTGACTAAAGATACCACTACAGGTGAAGTACATGTACGCCATCGTGCACATGTTAGTGAAGGTAAACTTTTTTACAAAGGCAAACTGGTGGCAGAAAAAGCGCCTGCAAAAGCCTGATTATAACTTTTTTGAACCCGGCTCATGACAATCGGTATTGACATGATGGGTGGAGACTACGCTCCGCAGGAGGCCCTGCTGGGCGTAGATCTTTTTTTGTCCGAACCATTCTACAGGGCAAAGCTTAAACTCATTGGAGATGAAGCTCTTATCCGCGCCCATTATCCGCGTTTACCTGATGCGGTAACTATTATTCCTGCTACAGAGGTCATCAGTATGAACGAACCTCCCACAAAAGCCTTGAGGGAAAAACCTAATTCCTCTATGTCGGTGGGCTTTTCATTATTGGCTAAAGGGGAGATTGATGCATTGATTAGTGCGGGTAATACCGGTGCCATGATGGTAGGCGTTTTTTATTCCATCAAAGCGATTGAGGGAGTTTTGCGACCAACGATTTCCACTGTTATACCTAAGGTACAGGGAGGTTATGGGTTGGTGCTGGATGTGGGATTGCAGGCAGATTGTAAGCCTGAGAATTTATTGCAGAATGCCATCTTGGGAAGCATTTATGCACAGAATATATTGGAGATTGAGCAACCGGCAGTGGGGTTGGTAAACATAGGTGAGGAAGAGGGGAAAGGTAATCTTTTGGCGCAGGCCACCTATCCATTATTGAAAGAAAGTAAGCTAATCAATTTTGTAGGGAATGTAGAGGGAAGAGAGATCTTCACCGGTAAGGCCGATGTGATGGTATGTGATGGATTTACGGGAAATGTGATTTTAAAATTGGGCGAATCCATTTTTGATATTGCCAAAGCGCGGCAGTTGCACGAAGATGATTATTTGCAGCGCTTTAATTTTGAAACCTATGGAGGAACGCCGATTTTGGGAGTTGATAAACCCGTCATCGTTGGTCATGGTATTTCAACAGCACGTGCTTTTAAGAATATGATTTTACTCGCTATAAAAATGATTGAGACCAAGCTGCTGGAGAAGATGAAAGAGAAATTTGTGACGGAGTAGGGGCAGGCGTTGATTTTTTGATTCGCCAAATCAAATATTTTACTATGGTTTTGGCAAAATATAATTTTTTATATCTCGCCAAATCTTATCTTTTTTTGTATTTATGGCGAAATATAAATCGATATGGGCTTTAAAGTTATAGGCAGATCAGAAGAAAAAAAATATTGCTCGATGTCATCCATTCAGCAGAACCAGAGTTGGTCGCGGTATATGGAAGACGTAGAGTCGGCAAAACTTATCTGATAAGAAATTTTCTGGAAAAGTAATTAATATTTGAGTTTTCGGGTGTCCATAATGCATCGCTAAATCAACAGCTTGAAAATTTCAGTCTGGCTATGAATAAAGCAACCGGGAGCAAGATGCCCTTGGCAAAACCCAAAAACTGGCATGAGGCATTTAAGTTATTAACAGACTATACGACTCTGCGTATTAAGAAGGGAAAAAAAGTTATTTTTTTTGATGAATTTCCATGGATAAGCACTCCGAAATCCGGCTTCATGCAAGCATTTGAATACTTTTGGAATAATTAGGCCTCCAGGCAAAAAAATCTGGCTGTTATCATATGCGGCTCCGCAGCGGCATGGATGATTAGTAATATTATTAATAATAAAGGCGGCTTGCATAACCGAGTCACCAAACGTATTCGTTTGTTGCCATTTGACCTTCAAGAAACTGAATTGTTTTTAAAGGATAGAAAAATCAATTTAGACAGATACCAAATTTTGCAACTTTATATGGCAATGGGCGGTATTCCTCATTATTTAAAGGAAATAAAAAAAGGAGAAAGTGCTACACAGTCCATCGACAATATTTGTTTTTCAAAAAATGGATTATTGAATGAAGAATTTAAAAATCTCTTCAGTTCTTTGTTTGATGATGCCGGCAGTCATAAATTAGTGATTAAAACACTGGCAAGCAAAGGGAAAGGACTAACCAGAAAAGAAATTATTGATACATGCAAAAGGACTACCGGCGGCGGAACAACTAAGCTGTTAGATGAACTCATAGAATCAGGATTTATCAGTTCATATATTCCCTTTGGTAAAAACGCAAAAGATGCTATTTATAAACTCACCGACGAATACACGCTGTTTTATTTAAAATTTATTGAGCATAGTCGGGCAAAAGGCAAAGGTACATGGGTAAAACTTTCTCGAGAAGCAAAATGGAAGAGCTGGAGTGGAATTGCTTTTGAAAGTATTTGCTTAAAACATATAAAGCAAATTAAAAAGGCATTGGGTATCGAAGGGGTGTACACTGAATCTTCGGGTTGGCGAAATCATCCACAAAAAGAAGAAAAAGGGGCACAAATTGATTTACTAATTGACAGACAAGACTTCTGTATTAATATTTGTGAAATGAAATTCTCATCCAATGAATTCATAATTGAAAAAAAGTATGCAGACGAATTGGAAAATAAAGTGTCTGTCTTTAAAAGACAAACTAAAACAGCTAAAACAATATTTGTAACATTCGTAACTACTTTTGGAATAAAGCACAACGAATATGCAGCCAAATTCATTCAAAATGATATAAAGATGGATGCTTTATTTTCGTAATGGCGTACGAACTCCATCCTATCCCGATTAATATCTGGGAAAGTGAGGCAATAATCGGTGAAATTAAATTTGCGGTGAAACATTTTGCCCCCAGAAATGGATAAAAAGTGGGTTGAAGTGGGCTTAACCGAAAAAGAAAAACCCTGTAAATCAAGGAATTACAGGGTTTTGAAACGAACTGAAAATGAAGTAGTGACCTCGTCAGGATTCAAACCTGAAACCTTCTGATCCGTAGTCAGATGCTCTATTCAGTTGAGCTACGAGGCCGGAGGGCTGCAAATATACAATATGAATGTATTTATTCATATATCCAGAAATAAAATCTAATAAAATGATTAAAATATACGAACTCGTATGTTTCAGTCGTTATACTTAAAGTATGTTTCTTTATTTGATTTTCAGCAACATAATGCAGTATTTGGTGATAAAATTTTATTGAATGAATTTAATGCTTGAAAAAATTTTATTTTTTATCTTAACATTTGTTTGTTTTTACGTTAAATTGCGTGTCGCTGTTTGTATATAAAATATTTATAAAGTTCGATTCAAAACATTAAAACTGTTTTATGAAGTTTATTGCTAAACTCTTTCTGGTTACTATCATATTAATATCTTCAAGAAATGTTTTTGGACAGGTGGTGATTAATGAAGTAATGGTTAATCCCGTAGGGGCTCAAGGATTAATAGTTTTTACGAATCCGGTTAATGGTACGACTAATTCTGGAAATGAATATATTGAGTTATATAATACATCTTGTACGCCTGTAAATGTAGCAGGCTATTTTTTAGGTTGTAGAAGTGATTTTGCAGGTACTCCCTCTGGTGGTGGATTTAGAATTCCTAGTGTTCCAGCTGCAATTATCCCCCCCAAAGGCCATCTTGTACTGGGCACTTCAACATCCGCTTCTGATCCAAATAGTATCGATATTAAACTGCCTGATTTTACAGCAAATTATTGTTTAAATAACCCAAGCCGAAATTTTATTTTGCAAAATTCAGATGGTTGGATTGCATTATATAACGATGCCGGTACACCTTTAGATGCTATTTATTGGACATCGGCTGCTTCCAATATCTCAACGCTAACAGTTGATTATGGCGGCAATCCGTGTATACCTTCTGGTAGCCCGGCTTCTGTAACTTCACTTGCAAGTGCTCAGCAAATAAATGCTCTAGGTGGTGGAATTATAAACTGGGTCGGGACTTCTCCATCCGTAGGCAGAGCTTTTAGCAGAACAATAGATGGGGGTACTTGGACAAGAGAGACAACATCAACAATTAATCATGTAACTGGCGGAGTTAATGCAAATTGTAATGGCGGTACCTGTTTCACTCCCGTTGCTGCAGTAACAGGTTTTTCTTATGCTTCGCCATTCTGTGCTACAGGTACAGCAACACCAACACCGGTTTCAGGATTTATAACAGGAGGAACTTATACTGCACCGCCTGGTGTAGTCATTGATCCTGCTACCGGAGTAGTTAATCTTGCTTCCAGTACACCCGGAACCTATGCAATCAATTATGCAGTTATTGCTACAGTTTGTTCGGGTGCAGGAAATAGCAATGCAAATATTACAATTCAAGCTCCACCAAATGCAGGTACAGGAGCAAGTCAAACACTTTGTAACAATGGATCTCCGGTTAATCTTTTCAGTTTCCTGGGTGGCACGCCCGCAACTTCAGGAATATGGACCGGACCATCAGCTCTTGCTGGAGGGCATCTTGGTACATTTAATCCTGCTTCACAACCAGCAGGTGTATATACTTATACAGTTGCCGGTGCACCTTGTTCACCAGTAAACGCAGCAATTACAATCACTATAGATGATTGTACCTGTCCGCTCATTACCAATCCATCTGCGGCCCAGACGCTTTGTGTTGGGGATGATCCCGCATTATTTTCGGTAAGTACGAGCGTTACCGGTGCGAATACCATTACTTATAAATATTATAATTCCATACAAGCAGGCAACAGTATGTATACGGGTGGAACTATTCTTGGCAACATAACACCTTCTTCCGGCTCAGCTACATATAATGCTGGTGTATTAGGCACTGCCGGTTCTCTCCCAAATATAGCAGGCATTTATTATGTATATGCCGTTTTAAATCCTACTCCGACTAATCCGGCATGTCGACCTTTCCAGCAAATAATAGTTAATGTTATCGCAACGAATACTGTTTCAGCTGCATCATCTACGCCATCATTATGTATAAATACGGCATTACCTACAGCGATTACGCATACCACAACAGGTGCTACAGGTATCGGCGTTGCAACAGGATTACCGGGTGGTGTAACGGCAGCATGGGCCGGTAATACAATTACCATTAGCGGCACACCAACTGTTTCGGGTGCATTCAATTATACGATCCCCTTAACTGGCGGTTGTGGTACTGTGAATGCAACAGGTACAATTAATGTAACAGCCAATAACACTGTTTCAGCTGCATCATCTACGCCATCATTATGTATAAATACGGCATTGCCTACAGCGATTACGCATACCACAACAGGTGCCACAGGTATCAGCGCTGCAACAGGATTGCCGGGTGGTGTAACGGCAGCATGGGCCGGTAATACGATTACCATTAGCGGTACACCAACAGCTTCGGGTACATTCAATTATACGATTCCCTTAACTGGTGGTTGTGGTACTGTGAATGCAACAGGTACGATTACTGTCACACAAGCGAATACGGTTACGGCGGCATCATCCACGCCATCATTATGTATTAATACGGCATTGCCTACAGCGATTACGCATACCACAACAGGTGCCACAGGTATCGGCGCTGCAACAGGATTGCCGGGTGGTGTAACGGCAGCATGGGCCGGTAATACAATTACCATTAGCGGTACACCAACAGCTTCGGGTACATTCAATTATACGATTCCTTTAACTGGCGGTTGTGGTACTGTGAATGCAACAGGTACGATTACTGTCACACAAGCGAATACGGTTACGGCGGCATCATCCACGCCATCATTATGTATTAATACCGCACTGTCAACCCCTGTTACGCATACCACAACGGGTGCTACAGGTATTGGCGCTGCAACAGGATTGCCGGGTGGTGTAACGGCAGCGTGGGCCGGTAATACGATTACCATTAGCGGTACACCAACTGTTTCAGGTACATTCAATTATACGATTCCTTTAACTGGCGGTTGTGGAACCGTAAATGCTACAGGCACGATTACCGTTGTTACTTCTAACACTGTAACGGCGGCATCAGCATCTCCGACAATATGTATTAATACGGCATTACCTACAGCGATTACGCATACAACATCCGGTGCCACAGGTATTGGCGCTGCAACGGGATTGCCGGGCGGAATATCTGCATCCTGGAATAATAATATAATTACGATATCAGGAACGCCATCTGCTTCAGGTACATTTAATTATTCAATTCCACTTACAGGAGGCTGCGGTGCTGTGTTGAATGCAACAGGCACAATTAATATAACTCCGGCAAATACTGTAACGGCAGCATCATCAACACAAACACTTTGTATCAATACTTCATTAAATAATATTACGCATGCCACAACGGGTGCTACAGGCATCGGCGCTGCAACGGGATTGCCGGGTGGTGTAATTGCCTCCTGGAATAATGATGTAATTAATATTTCTGGAACGCCATCTGCCTCAGGTACATTTAATTATTCAATCCCACTTACAGGAGGTTGCGGTACATTAAATGCAACGGGTACGATTACAGTTGTTACTTCAAATAATGTTTCTCTTGCGTCATCTTCCCCAACAGTATGTATTAATTCCGCACTTGCTGCAGCTATTACACACACAACCACAGGCGCCACAGGCATTGGAGTTGCAACTGGATTACCGACTGGTGTTACAGCTTTGTGGGCTGGCAATACAATTACCATTAATGGTACGCCAACAGCATCAGGCACTTTCAACTATTCCATTCCTCTAACAGGAGGTTGCGGCACAGTGGATGCTATAGGTACCATAACAGTAAGAACAGACAATACAGTCACTGCTGCCTCCGCAACGCCTTCAATTTGTGTTAATTCGCCATTAACCGTTATTACACACACTACAACCGGAGCCACTGGGATTGGAACGGCTACCGGATTACCGAATGGTGTTACTGCATCCTGGAATAATAATTTAATCACTATTGCAGGTAATCCACAAGTCTCAGGTACGTTTAATTATACGATTCCTTTAACAGGGGGCTGTGGAACGGCAAATGCAACCGGTACTATCACAGTTACTGTTGTCAATACTGCCAGCGCACCATCAACGGTTCCCAACCAATGTATCAATACTGCAATTACAGTTATTACATTAAATACAACAGGAGCCACAGGTATCGGAAATCCATCAGGTCTTCCGGTTGGCGTGACAGCTACTTGGGCTTCTAATGTTATTACTATAAGCGGTACACCGAGAGTAGCAGGTACTTTTAATTATAGTATTCCTTTAATTGGCGGATGCGGTACAGTTAACGCTACAGGCAGAATCATTGTAAATGCACTCCCTGTTGTTAATGCAGGCCCCGACCGAAATATCAAAATCGGAGAATCAGTTCAGATTCAGGGGTCGGTTAGTGGAGTAGGAGTAAGTATTTTGTGGAGTCCGTCGGGCACTTTACTTAACGCTAACACTGCCAAACCAACCGCCAAACCTTTAGTTACAACTACCTATACGATTAATGTGCTCAGCTCCCAAGGCTGTACTGCATCAGATAATATGACTGTCTTTGTTTTCGAACCGATTGATATACCTAATGTATTCAGTCCAAATGGTGACGGATTTAATGATCTTTGGATTATTGATAAACTGGAACAATATCCAAATTCAATCGTAGAAGTATTCAATAGATATGGAAAGAAAATATTTGAAAGAAAAGGGTATAATCGATCCAATGCCTGGGATGGCACCAATGGCGGCTCGCCATTGCCTGTAGCCCCTTATTATTATATTTTAAGACTGGGTGATGGATCAAAGGCTTTTGCAGGTGTGATTTCGATTATCCGATAAATATTTGTGTTGATTTTAAAAGTAATTAATATCTTAACAACTTGATTTTTAAAATTAAATGATATGTCATTGCGCATGAAACCAAATTCAAAACTATTGATTGCTGTTTTTTTGTTGGTACAAATTAATCTTTTTGCCCAGCAGAAACCGCATTATACGCAATATGTACTCAATCAGTATATCATAAATCCTGCATTCAGCGGTATTGAAAATTATACAGATATTAAACTGAGTCATCGTCAGCAGTGGCAAGGATTGGATGGGGCGCCTACAACTACCTACTTTACTGTACATGCGCCGCTTGGAAAGTCGGACTATAAGACCAATGCCACTTCTTTCTCTGTTGAGGGATTTAATCCAAGAGGTAAAAGTTATTATGAAGAGTATGAAGCCGCTGCACCACATCACGGTATTGGATTTCAGGTAATTAATGACCAGGCCGGGCCATTTAATAATTTCGCAGCTTACGGAACCTATGCGTATCATCTTGGGGTGAGTGCCAGAACCAATTTATCTGCAGGTTTTGGTGTAGGAATCAGCCGATTGAATCTAAATACTTCCAAACTTGATTTTGGCAATGGTGTCAATGTTGATCCGGCCATTCGGGGTACTGGTGAAATTGGCAGAACCCAGTTGGATATGAATGCAGGGTTATTATTGTATTCAGCA
>Ga0315906_10007362_pt1 | contig 13406 bp, 7 predicted proteins | sample LakEriMetagenome_4_FD_203526 | JGI IMG/M metagenome (GOLD analysis project Ga0315906, IMG submission 203526) | Freshwater fungal communities from buoy surface, Lake Erie, Ohio, United States - Buoy 2 MA122 | ecosystem: Environmental > Aquatic > Freshwater > Lake > Lake biofilm | place: USA: Lake...
TTTCTCTATGACATCGTAATTGCTGATGATGAAGGAATCGAAATGCCTTCACTCGAAGAAGGTAATATCTGTGTTAAAATGGATGAAAACAAAGCCAATGGAATATTTACCGGTTATTTAGGAGAGCAGGAAAGAAACGATAAAGTGTTTAAGCATAACTTATATTATACAGGCGATAAAGCTTATAAAGACGAAGAAGGATACATCTGGTTTGTAGGCAGAGATGATGATGTTATTAAGGCTTCGGATTATAGAATTGGACCTTTTGAAGTGGAAAGCATATTAATTGAACATAATGCAGTAGTAGAGGCAGCCGTTGTTAGCAGTCCACATGAAATACGAGGGTTTGCTGTAAAAGCCTTTGTACTTTTGCGGCAAGGCGAGGTGCCTGGTAAAGCGCTGGCAGAGGATTTGTTCAACTATTGCAATAAAAATCTCGCTACTTATAAAATCCCAAGAATTATAGAGTTTGTTGAGACTTTACCCAAAACAATAAGTGGCAAAATCAGGCGAGTAGAATTGAGGGCTGCCGAAGCAAATAGCAAAAGCAAAAAAGAGATAAGGGCTAATGAATATTTCCACTCCAAATATTAGAATTTGCTTTAGCAAAGTTGAAAACAAGCCATCCGCTAACAGTACATTTGCAATAGGCGGGGTGACGTGCTTCTATGACACATTTGTGGTTAAAGAAAGTGCAGTTATCTGAGTGAACATTTGTTGTTAAAAGCCCGCCCATCGCAAATTTGCAAACCGTTACTAAGAACGGCTTACCTTTACTGCATACATTGCTATATTAAAAACCTGATGAGACTTAATATTTATTTTTGGGTGATTGCACTTTTACTGACACCTAAAATCTCCAGCGCCCAAACCATCGTTTCAGCAACCCCGCTTTCAGCCACAGGAGGTGACTATTTCAGTATAACGGTGGTAATGTCCGGTACGGCTTCAAACCCCTACAACATCAAACTCGTTTCACCCTCCAACACCATCACACCATGGTCTGCGTACAACTCTACAGGCAACACCTACATTGTAGCATACCTGCTAAGAGATTATGAAAAAATAGGTGATTACATCCTCACATATGGAACAAGCACTTATAGCAGCACTATCCGAATCAACAGGCCAATGGTGCCAGAGAAGTTTGTTTATGAAACGGCATCCTCACCAACCATACCCGTAAGCACAGGCGAAGAGGATGGCATCCGCCATATGGTTACCGACAGCCATGGTAATTTGTATTGTGTAGGAACCTTCACAGGAACCATGACTTTGAATGGGCAATCACTTACCGCGAGTGGTTTCCGAGATGGCTACATCATGAAATACGACTCTGCCGGGGTTGTGGTTTGGATGCGGAAAGTAGGGAGTTCCGTAGATGACAATATTGGCATTTATGAAGGATTGCGTTCCGTCAGAATCTTTGGTGATTCGGTAATCAGCGTTGTTGGATACATGCGTTGCGATGCCACTTTGAAATTCAATGGCGCCACCCCGCTTGAATATCCTGCTAGAAACAATGGAACACAAGACGGCCTTGTTATGAAACTAGACAGCGCAGGCAATTTGCAGTGGACTGCCTTCCAAGGCTCATTGAAACAAGATGCCACGTATGATGTTGAATTTGACAACTCAGGCGGATTTTTTGTGACAGGGTATGCGCAAAGTGAAGACTTTTCAAGTTCAGGCCTGAATGACACATCCTTCACATATGTTTACAATGCCAACAACACGGATTCCATTGCATTGGGAGCCTATGCCAATGATCAATATGGTTTTTTTGTGGTACGCTATTCGCCCACCGGACAAATCATTTGGGCAAAGCGGCAAACACGAGATTACTTTGTTAGCGGGTCCTTTCCTGTTCGTATCAAAATGGACCAGGACGAAAACCTCGTGATTTTAACCATCGGAGGTGGACAACTCAAATGGAATGGCTCCTCGTGCACAAACAGCTCCTGCTGCAACGTGCATTACAAGCTTATCAAAATGGATACGCTTGGCAATAAAATTTGGTGCGTTGAAGATGGCAATTTTGTTAAAGACATGGATTTCGGTTTGGATGCCGCAAACAACATCTACCTGCTCACCCCTACCAATTGGACTGGTGGTGATAGCGAAACCTTCTTGCGAAAATATAGTCCTGCTGGCACACTGCTATGGAGCAATTTCATTCAACGAAACAAGTCAAACATGGGCAACTATGCGATGGTTACCGATTCATCGGGCAACAGCTATATCAGCCATGCCTATGAGCATCTATGGGCCAATTCAAACAAGATGATAGTAACCAAAAAGTTCAATGCCAATGGTGATCTCATTTCAGTTGGATATCCAGAGCCCTACACCGTGAACCCGGAAAATATGCCAACAGCCATCACACTTTCTGCGGCAGCAGACAAGATTTTCCTCGCAGGGCATTATAAAGGCACACGAATTCGGCTCCTATAATTTGATAGGCACCACGCGCAAGCCTTTTCTTTTGAAAATGAGCAACTGCCCTGTGACTTACGATAGCATTTCGGCCACATCATGTGGACCATATGTGTGTCCGAGTGGAAGCCCAACTCTTAACACCAGTGGCTTTTATGCCGACACCCTAATTAATTCGGCGGGATGCGACAGTATCATTTTGATATCGCTTCAAGTTTACAGCAATCCGGTTGTAAATATTCTTGCCTCTGGTTCAACTTCCTTTTGCAAAGGTGATAGTGTGCTATTAACTGCCACAGCAGGTATGTCCACATACCAATGGTTTAAAGGGTCAAGTCCAATAACAGGAGCCATCAACAGCACATTAAATGTAAAAACGGCAGGAACATACTATTGCCTGGCAACAAATGCAGGTCAGTGCCCTGATACATCTAACAATATCCGCGTAAGCGTTCCGTGCCTTCCAAGGAGCACTGCTGTGTTAAAGTTTGAAGAAGAACAAAATGAAAAACCATTTACCATCCAACCAAACCCCAGCACTGGCGTGTTTCAAATCAATGCTCCCGATGGCTTTATCAGTATTTTCAATCATACAGGAGCTCTGGTTTTAAGAAAAAAATGGGATGAGAAATCCAACGAGATCAACATCTCGCACCTCCCAGCAGGGCTGTATTCATTACTATTTCAATCGGGCAGCAGAATAGAGAAGCGATCCATTTTACTGGTGAAATAAGGAATTGGAAAAAATCCAAAAACCTTACTTGGTCATTCTTTTTCAAAAAGCAGATTGGATACAAGTGGTTTCTGCCTCATCATCGCAATGGCAATAATATCCACAATCATATCCTCCAATTAAAAAAGAAAAGCCGCAAACCTTTTCAGGCAGCGGCTCTTCCAACTGATGGATGGATGGAAACTGTATTAATTAAACGGATGGAACTTTGCTATTCGTCGAATGTGGTATCCAAGGTGTTGCCGTCAACCGTTCGGATGACCTCCCAAACACCTGCACCATTCAACTTTTCAATTACGTAGTAATCTACACCGGTGTCCCACTGGCTGTATGGGGTCCACCACAACTTTGACTTGAAGTTATTGTAGTCGTAATCAGACTGCAGGAAGATGGATGAACTTTGATTGCTCAGCTCCCCTACCAATTCACAGTCGGTTATGATTTCTATTCGGTAGAAATACTCGGTTTTATGTACATCAACGTCTGTATCACGATACAACTGAGTGCCAGCAGGTACACGAGCAACTTCTGTAAAGTTGGTATTGCCTTCCGAACGCAAGATCTTATACTCCTTCACCCGGTCGGGACGCAATGCGGGTGGAGCCCATTCGGTTTGCACGTCCATGTCATCAACCACAGTGGAACGGACAATATCCACTTTCTGACCAGCCAAGATATTAGCTGGAGTAGCAGCTGAAGTATCGCTCCAGGAATGATATGTGTTTCCACACAAATCAGTGGCACGAACGCGATAGGAATATGGGAACGGACAAGGGAAATCCAGGTCATCATATGAGGTAACCGTGCCTGGCAATGTGGCAACATGTTCAATGATACCGGAAGTTAAATCCAATCGATCCAACTCATAGGTTGCAACTGAACAACCTTGATATGGTGTCCACTCGACACGGATGTTATTCGAGTTGGCCGTTGCTGTGATGTTAACAGTGGTGTGAGCGGTCAATGCAGATAGCGGTAAAGCATATGCACACTGGTCTTCCGTTTGAACCTTGTAAGTGTAGGTATTTACCAAGGTGTTCAAACCATTCTCAATGTAAGTTGAAACGCTACCGGGTCCAATCACCGGATTGGTTGTAGTGCTGTACACTTGTGTGTAAACTCCAGTGTCATTGTTTTTACGGAACAATCGATACGCCCCAAAGTCGGATACTGAAGAATTCAGCCATGTGATTTCAACCGACTGGTCATTTACCACACTAACGCTCATGATAGGGGAAACCGGAGGAGGAATCGTGTCAAACACTTCAATATAAGCGTTGTTCGCAAGCGTATCAGAACAACCAAATGCATTTGTTACAATCAAAGACGCATCATAAATGCCAGGGGTGTTCAAAACAACGGATGGGTTGGGTGCCGAAGATGCAATTCCAGCGATATTCCAAGCGTACACCAATCCAGTTGCAGGAAGCGATTGGTTCTGCATGGTGAATGTAGTACCCGGACAACCCGCATTTTGCGATGCCGTGAACGCTGCAGTTGGAACCGGATGAACCACCACCTGACCGGGAAGCATGAATGTATCACGGCATCCCTCATTTGACAAGGCCACAATGAATGGACTGTAATTACCTGCCGCATATTGATGCTGAGGGTTCAGATCGGAGGAGGTGATTCCGTCACCAAAGTTCCAGATGATTGAATCCGCGTTCAGCGAAAGGTTGTTGAAGCTAACCGAAACAGGAGCACAACCCGTTATATTTTGCATGGTGGCGTTTGCAGTCGGAGTAAGATTCACAAGGACATTCGCAACAGCCGTATCAGAACAACCTTCCTGATTCACAATCACCAATGAAACCTGGAAATTACCCGAATCAGCATAAGTCACCATGGGTGAAGCTTGTGCAGATGCGGAACCGTTGCCAAAGCTCCAGCTGTAAGTTGGACCGGAAAGGAATGTCGAATTGTTGGTGAATGTAACTGGATGAGGATTGCATCCAATGTTTCCGCTCGTATAGAAAGTGGCATTGGGAGTTGGATGCACAACGACCTGTCCAGGCAGATCCAAAGTGTCTGTACAACCCATGCTGGTAAATGCAATGAGCTGCACCTGGTATGAACCAGGAGCATTGTAGGAATAACCTGGCTGTGAAAGATTGGATGTATCGCCATTACCGAAGCTCCAGTGATAACTGGAAGCATTCAAGGATTGATTTGTAAAGAAGATATTTAGAGGATGGCAACCTGAAGTGGTGGATACCGAAGCAATGGCTTGTGGCAAAGGGTAGATGGTGATGGGATTCGGCAATGTGAAGAACGAACTGCATCCGGTGTTGTTGGACGTGATCAAAGTAACGGTGTAGCTTCCAGAATCCTGATACAGATGGGTTGGATTTTGCAATGTGGATGTGAAGCCATCACCGAAATTCCAAAACCATGAGGTGGCACCAATCGAAAGATCCACGAACTGCACCGCTGTGTTGAAGCAATTGACCGAATTGGCCATGGTGAACTCGGAGTATGTACCGGGAACCGTAACATAATCCACTTTTACAAGCGTGTCTGAACAACCTTCAGCGGAGAAGGATATCAATGTCACCGTATATACACCAGGCAAATGATAGATATGTGCAGGATTCTCATTGGTTGAAGTGGTTCCATCGCCGAAATCCCATTTCCATGAAACGGCTCCAACAGATTGATTAACGAAATTGACCAACGAAGGTGCGCAAACAGCTGCTGTTGGCGAATAAAATTCACTCTCTGGGGCATTCACATCTATGAGAGCCGGCATAACCGTGGTAGCAGTACAGCCGGAAGCCAGCACACAATTCAAGGTAACCGTATAGGTGCCGGTTGATGTGTACAGGTGGTTGGGGTTTTGCAAGTTGGAGGTGCTTCCATCACCGAAATCCCAGATATAGGAAGCGGCAGTGGTTGGAGTGCTGAAATTCACCATCAATGGCCGGCAACCTACCGAATCACTGAATTGAATGACGGGAATGACCGGTTGGACATTAGCCCTGGACCTGGTTGCTGTACATCCATTAACATCGGTGATGGTCAAACGGACATTGGATGTGGGCACTGCAGTGAAGGTATGTGTAGGGTTTTGCTGGGTGGAGGTGCTTCCATCACCGAATTGCCAGAACCAAGACAGGGGCTGCACACTGTTATCGTTGAAGTTGACCGTCATTGGCAAACATCCGGTTGTGGGATTGAAATTGAAAAATGCCTGTGCCTGATTGGCAGTAACGGCATTGGTTTGGGTAACACTCCTGGTACAACCGCCCATGGTCGCACTCAGGGTGATGTCATATACTCCAGCCGTGGTGAAACTAACGCTAGGGTCTTGTTGAGTAGAGGATCCGGCTGCACCAAAGTTCCATGAATATGAGGAAGCACCTGTGGAAGTATTGGTCATCTGCACATTGAAAGGAACGCATCCAACGGGTGGTGCAAGTGTGAAGGATGGACGGGGGTCGCCTATGGAAACCAAGGTCGGATAATCATACGTGTAAGTGCAACCGTTCAAATCCACAATCGTAACCGATACTGGATAGAAGCCGGCTGAAGCATATGTATGGGTGGGCTGTAGCTGGTTCGATGTTTGACCATCACCGAAACTCCAAACTGCCGATACAAACTGGGAGGCCGGATTCAATCCAAATTGAATCACATCTCCCGTGCATGCATCGTTGTCGGAAACGGTAATGGGATTGGGGTGTCCGAAAGTAACAACTGTCGACATGCCCGACTCACAACCATTGACGCCCGTAACCTCTAGCGAAATCAAATACGTACCGGGTTGGGCATAGGTGTGTGTAGGATTGGCCAAGGTGGAGGTGTTGCCATCACCAAAATCCCATACATACGAACCCACGGAGGGAGATCCTGTTGCAAGTGAAACGGTATAGGGTCCACATGGACTTGCTGTGATGGCAATGATCGGGAACGTATCCGCTTCGATTATTTTTACAATTGCAAATGGATTGTAAGTACGCGAGCATCCTCCGGGCATGGAGGTTTGCAAGGTGACTGTATAAACACCAGGAGCGGAATAGGTATGAACCGGACTCCTTACAGAAGAGGTTCCACCATCACCGAAATTCCATGACCACCAGTTATTGGCAGTGTTTGGAGCGGTGAATCCTACCACGCCTGGAGGTAAGCAAACCACCATGGTGTCAGGTACCACATAAGGCGCCGTATCGGTGACAACTTTGATGTATGCATTTTTCACCAGGGTGTCTTTGCAACCTTGTGCGGATGTAACCACCAAGCTCACATTGTAATTTCCAGTGACGGTATAGGTATGGGGTGGATTGCGCAAGTTTGATGTGCTTCCATCGCCAAATGACCAATTCCATGATGTGGCCAAAGGACTGGAGGATCCGGTGAAGCTAACTGGCAGAGGAGCACAGCCCATGGTGGGATTACCTGTAAAGAATGCCGTGATGTCGTGTGCGGTTACAGCAACCTGTTGACTTGAAGTGGCGGTACAGCCATTCGCAGAGGTGGCGGTTAGTGTTACGGTATAGTTACCTGAAGTTCCGTAAAGAGCGGATGGTGAAGTCACCGTAGAGTTGGACCCCACACCAAAGCTCCAGCTGTATCCTACAGCTCCGGTGGACGTATTGTTAAAGGAAACGGATACCGGAGAACAACCAGTTGTGTTTGAGTAGGTGAATGCGGCAACAGGCGAAGCGTTGACAGTGATATAGGATGGTAACGAAACGGAAGTCGTGCAACCATCAACGGTAACCACTGTCAGGGTTACATCGTAGCTGCCACTTTGCTGATACGTGTGACTGGGGTTCTGGGATGTTGAAGTGCTTCCATCTCCAAAAGTCCAAAGCCAGGAAGCGGCATTCGCCGTATTGCTGGTGAAAGAGGCATTGAAAGGTATACAACCATTCTGGCTGTTTACACTCACTACAGGAGGAGTGGGCTGTGTAATGGTTATCAGGTTGGGCTGATGCATGGTGTCTGTGCAACCGGCACTTGATGTAACCACCAGCGTTGCGCCGAATGTGCCATAGGCACCGAAGGCAACCGATGGATTCGGTTGGTTGGAAACAGTACCGTTGGAGAAAGTCCATGAATGTGATACCGCTCCAATGGCTGCGGAACTGAACTGGAAAACGGTTGAGCTATCGCAATCGCTTTGGCTGTTTACGGTGAAGCCCGAAGTAGGATCCGGATGAACGGTGATGTAAGCGGTTCTGGTTTTAACTCGACTGCAACCATACGTATTGTTGGCAATCAGCTTTACGGTATAAACACCTGGCGCAGTGTAATTGTGAACAGGATTCAATGCAGATGAAAATGTTCCATCACCGAAATCCCAAGTATATGAGGAGCCATTTACGGTGAGATTGGTGAATGCAAAGGAATTACCAGTTTCACAACCGACTTGTGTGTTGACCGAAAAATCGGGGATCGTGCTTGGAGGAACGAAGATGTAAGCGGAGCGAACCAAAGTATCGCGGTTGGCTCCGTTGATGGCAACGAGTGTTACCGTATAAGTACCAGGTGAGGTGTAAACCGTTGTGGGATTGGCAAGCGTGGATGTGTTCCCGTTGCCGAACATCCAGTAATAAGAGGTTGCGTTGGTTGAAAGATTGGAGAAGTTAACCGTGAGGGGCTCGCAACCCGAGGTGGTACTGGCATTGAACAAGGCCGTTTGAGCAGTCACCTTGTCGGATAGTGCAGCGCATGAAAGAACCAAAATCAATGCAGCTGCTAACCTGCGGACATGAAATGTCCTTATTAAAATTTCCATCAGTTTCCGTTTTTAGAGTTATCCAGGCCAGTTTCCATCCAAAACCGGGATAACCAGGGTTTAACAGGTATAGCTTATTTCATCTCGGGTTCGCCTTTGGCGTAGTTTGATTTACCGTCGAAACTGGAACCTTGATTCAGAATGGTTCCTGTTGCAGAAAACAATTGCAATCCATCGTGAGTGATTTTCTTCACTCGGTAGTAAGCAAAACCGGCAGGAGGCGTGTTGTCCATCCAACTGTAGAATAATTCCATGTCGCTCGACACACCCTCTTTCACTCCAACCGATTCAAAAGAGGATCCATCTGTTGAACGCTCTACAATGTAAATGCAGTCGTTTGCCTCGTTTTTGGCGGTCCAGTTCACAAACACCTTACCCGAATTATAAACGGCAGTGTAATTATTGATGTTTGCCGTGTTGTGTAATCCGGATTGTACCAAAGGATTTGAAGATGCCTGTTGAGCAACTGTTGTATCAATGCTGGATACAACTACTGCACATGCAATCAGGGAGCCATTCAGGATTTTTGCGATTGAGTTTTTCATTTTTTTATTTTTCTGATAAGATATGTTTGTTGAATTGGGGGATTTGTTTTTTGTTGTTGCTTTTCTTTCAAGTCAAAATCTTTCGTTTCGGAATTTCAAACATCGATTCAATTGCTTGCATGTGCTTTTAACGGCAGTTGTGAAATGAAGGTTACAGTTTTGAGCAATTAGTTTACATAATACTGATATTCAATTAATTGATATAATACCAAGGCATCTGAACACACCTCTATATATGTATAATGGCGGCCGTAGCATATGATGGGTTTTTGATCAAAAAATATTGAAACCTTACACGATTGCATCCGTACAAAACCGCAATTCATTGAGAAAAAATCACACTACAAGCCATGGATATCTTAAACAAAACCATCAAAAAACTAACGGACGCAGAATACCAGGACCTATTAATGCAGGTTTCGGGTAAAAAGAAGAACAAGCCTTTTATGGTGCTTGAGACCACTCGCCAACGCGATGTTGAAGACTCGGAGATGATGGATCTTTTGCAGGTTAACTCCAGCGCATATTATACACTCAAGTCACGGCTCAACTCCAAGATTGCAGCCATACTTTCTAAAAACGTACGCAACCCGATCAGCATCCTTATGGATGAGGTCACTCGTGTACCGGCGCACCTGTACGGAACCAACAAGGAGTTCTCGATAAGGGCTCTTAAGGAATTGGAGAAGCAGCTGATCGAGTATGACCTGTCATCTGAACTTATTGTCGTATACAAGACCTTGGCCCAATTGCACATGTACGATGAGCAATTCGACCACTATGACCGCTTGTACAAGAAGCACGTGGCTTTCTCGCTTGCCGTATCAAAAGCAGAAGGGTTGTACCACAAATTTGTCCTGAAATGCGGCAAGTATCTTCTGAATCCCGAGCAACCGTTGTTGAACGAGCTGGAGAACATCCGCAAGGAAATGATCAACATATGCGACTTGTATGATTCGCACCGCCTGTTCGTCCTCTATAACATTGTGAACATCTACCACATGTTGCTCACCGTAAATGACCAGGAAAGTATCCGTTCAAAAGAGCTGGAGGTTGAAAAGACCTTGACTGAGATGAGCCGCATCTTCAACAAATTCAGTCTGGATACCTTCTACCAAAACATCAAGCCCCTCACCGACCTGTTGTTTTTCGAATATTACCAGAAAGCAGGTAATCAAATCAGGGCAAACCACTATCACGATTGCTCTTTGGAGCACATGGAGGAATTGTGCCAAATGCATGCCATGTCATTCCATGTGGCCCGCTTCATGGATGCAAAGCTGGATAAATACCTGTCAGACGGTAATCTGGATTCACTGACACGATTCTGTGAGAAGTATGCAAATCATATCGACTTCGACATCAATGAAACCTACCAGTTCGTAACCCTGAAGAAGTTCCAGGCGGCAACCAAGTTCTACCAGCGCGACAATGCCGGCGCCGCCAAATCCATGAACGATTTGCGAAACCGTCTTTCATTGAAAGCGATTATCAAGACCGATGTAGAGATCAAATTGTTCCAGGCAATGCAATATGCCATGATGGGTGAGGATGGACTGTGTTCACAAATCGTATCCAGCTTGAAACGTCAGATACGCGACAACGATACCGAGTTCGATACCACCAACCTGTTCATCAAGATCCTGAAAACTGCAATGAAGCCAGCCGACTTCCGCAAAAAGGTGAAGCGCATCAACGAGCTTTGGAGCGATTTCAGGGAAATGAACCGCGATGCAGGTAAGATTCTTCAATTTGTGAGCCTGGACGAAGCATCCATCAGAAAAATGGCTAACCCCATCAAGGATTAAAACCAAGTGGTGCTGAATGAATCAGATTGAATCCAAGTACTTTTCGCTCAACGGCTTGTTGAGGTACTTGTAAACATGAGGGTTGACAGATGCCCGGTTGATGTCGTCGGGACTGATGGAAGACGAAAGTACGATAACCTTGGCCTTGGCCTTGACAGCATCATCGATGTTGTTGTAATCCTCCAAAAATCCGAAACCATCCTTGACAGGCATATTCAAGTCCAGGAAAATGACATCGGGAATCCTGCTGGGGTCATTGGCAACCTCTTTCAGGTATTCCAACGCTGCATCAGCTGAAAACTTGACTGTGACATTGGCGGAAAAACCGGAGGAGGAAATGATCCTCTCGTTGATGAAGTTGTCGATTTCGTTATCGTCAACCAGAAGAACCTGCTCAAAGCGTGCCATTAGTTATTGTATCCGAGCAATTTAGTGGTGATGGGCGGAATCGAACCGTCGACCTAAGGATTTTCAGTCCTGCGCTCTACCAACTGAGCTACATCACCGTTAAACAGGGTGCAAAGGTATGGATTTTATCGATTAATTGTAATTCAAACGAACCTAATTGGTGTTGCCATGAACAATACGTGATTTGGTCCGTATTTTTGAAAAAAAAAGACCTTGATATACCTGGTAATTGACTCAGGCAACAGCTTGATTAAGGCGGCGTTGTTCAAAGACAATCAGATTGTTGCCAGGTATTCGTCCAAGGGCTCCACTCCGAAGGGGTTCTCCTCCTTTCTCGCCGAGCTACCGTCAAAACCATCACACACCATCCTTTCCTCGGTCAGAAAAGACTCCGACGAGCTGGAACTTGACCTCAAGCATTTCGGGATCGAAAATACTTTGAACCTCAGAAGTGGACTAAAACTCCCTGTACGAATCCACTACAAGACACCAGAAACCTTGGGGGCCGATAGAATAGCCAATGCCAGCATGGCATCGGTACTGGTGCCAACTGAAAACGCTTTGGTAATCGACATCGGGACCTGCATCAAATACGATTTGGTTGTCGCCGAAAAAACCTACCTAGGTGGCGCCATTTCACCCGGACTGAAAATCAGATACAAGGGGTTGAGCGCCTTTACCGGAAAGTTGCCTTACTTCAAAAACCTAAAGGATGAATTCCCGGAATTGATCGGCTCATCCACAGAGGGATCCATCCGTTCAGGAGTGGAACATGGCATGCTTTGCGAAATGAACGGCATGGTAAAGAGCTTTGAAAATTCGCACCCCGGACTTAAGGTTGTGCTCACGGGAGGGGACCATTTGAGATTCAAGGACAAACTCGAAAAAAAACCCATCTTTGTAGATTCAGACCTGACCCTGAAAGGGCTTCACGAAATATTGAAAATCAATGCTTTTGAAAAATAAATTTGTTTGGATGACGAGCGGGCAAGTCATTATTCTTTGCCTAGCCCTTTTACCCGAACTTTCCCTTGCTCAAACATCCACATATTCACCGTACTCCAGGTTCGGTATTGGCGAAATAGTTCCCGAGGGATTTTGTTACCAAAACGGAATGGGAGGAATTGGAGCAGCCATACGCTCACCTTTCTACATCAACAATATCAACCCCGCTAGTTATGTTGCCGACACCAACACGGTGTTTGATTTCGGAGCACGTGGTGATATTCGAAACCTGAAAAGCAATAACGGAACCAACACGCTCGGCTCGGCAACATTTTCACATTTTGCCTTGGCCTTCCCAATAAAGAAGCAGAAGATATCTGGTTCGTTCGGACTGCTTCCATTTTCGTCATCCGGATACAATGTTGTGGACAATCAGAAAACGGATATCGACACCTCAAGTATTGATGAGGTGCAATACGAATACCAAGGAAAAGGAGGTTACCACAAACTCTATTTCGGAGTGGGTATGCAAATCAGCAAACGCCTGAGTGGAGGAGCCAATATTTCTTATCTCTTTGGAACCATTGACCAGATAAAAAGCGTTGAGTTCCCAGACGGACAATTCTACTACGGCTCCAGATACGTAAATGGGGTAACCCTACGAGGATTTTACATCAACTACGGGCTGATGTATGACCTTGGAGAAACCAAAGGATTGAAATGGAGTGCGGGACTTACGGGATCTATTTCAAACAAGGTCGCAGCTCAAAACAATGTCTTCTATTACA
>Ga0315906_10007370_pt1 | contig 13400 bp, 9 predicted proteins | sample LakEriMetagenome_4_FD_203526 | JGI IMG/M metagenome (GOLD analysis project Ga0315906, IMG submission 203526) | Freshwater fungal communities from buoy surface, Lake Erie, Ohio, United States - Buoy 2 MA122 | ecosystem: Environmental > Aquatic > Freshwater > Lake > Lake biofilm | place: USA: Lake...
TCTATGAGCATCAAGAGAGCGATCCCCAGGTAAGCGCGCTGCCGCTTGCGCTGATGAACCAACTCTATGACATCGAACGTCGCGCGACGCACAAGAGCGATCAGGAGCGAGGGGAGTTGCGCGCCAAGGAGTCGCGCAGGATCCTCGACCGATTGGGCGAGTATCTCGAAGGTCCGGTAGCCAAGAGCGTGCTACCAGCGAGCAAGCTCGGTGGGGCATTCAATTACATTCGCAACCACTGGGAAGCATTGAATGTGTTCGTCAATGATGGAGCGTTGCCGATCGACAACAATCAGGTCGACACGGCCGTTTTGCAACCAGCACGGCGGCGGGTACGTGCAGAGCTCCGTAAAGGCAAATAGCAAATCAGAAGAGCCATGATCGCAGAGCCGTACCCATGGGTCTCTTGGGCTCTGACGACAGAGCCCCCGACATGAGCGACGTGCGTCAGTGGAGTATCGCTGGCCACCACAATGCTGGCCCCGCAGTGTTACAAACCGCAGCATCCATCTAGAGCCACCAACAGGCAGTGGGCATATCAGCAAGCCTGAGCATCAGCAAATCTCGCCAAGGTGGCTGTACGCTTACTCCGAAATGGTAATCTTTTTTCGATCGGTTGATGCGGAAGGTTCGTAGGCATCTGGCTCATCATTCGGCAATGTTTGTGCACAAATCAACTCACAGACGAACAATAGCAACCAAGCAATAACTGCTCCAACCAACCCACTCAAACGGAATCTGTGAGTGATTATCTTTAGCACCTACTGGACCGAAGTCCAAAAGATAGTTTCGGGCGTACAACCATCTTCCTTTGACCAACATCCCCCCCCGCCGAAGTCAAACTTTTTACTAAATTTTTGTGAGAATTGGTTTCTGCTTGATTCGGCCGTAAAATCAGGGGCGGATGGGGAGGCTTCCGCAAACTTCCCGAACCCGTTTCATCCTTGGCTCCGAGTGGGAACGCTGTGTTGATTCCGGATCCCGTCGAAAACAGAGAGTCAGAGAGTTCGATCGAAGGTTTTGTCACCGAAGTTGGCGAGTTCAATCAATGTCAAGTCGATCATTGGTCTAACGCTATTTCGAGAGCATCTCTTGGACCAAGTGCTTGGCACCAAAGACCTCTCCGGTGATCCATAATACGTACCGAACGTCGACCCCTATCGATCGGCTGTACCGTTGGTTCCACGCAAAATCATTGATCGTCGCTTCAAATGCCCGGTCAAAGTTCACACCTACCAACTCCCCCTTGGCATTGAGAACAGGACTGCCAGAGTTTCCTCCCGTCGTGTCGGTGCTGTAAAGGAATGCCACCGGAATCGTCTTGAGCCTCGGATGCTCTAGCCCTGCGAACCTCTTGGCTCTGGCTGCCTCCAGCACGGGCACGGGGGTGACGTAAGGCTCCTGACCGGTGGTTTTCTCCAAGAGCCCATCGAGGGTTGTGATCGGTTTTTTGACGATGGCATCGATCGGCGAATAAGCCTCGACCTTTCCTACCGTCAATCGCAGTGTCGCATTGGCGTCGGGAAGAAACTCGGAGGCTTCGGCGAGTCGCTGGATTTCAATGAGCGAACCATAAAGCTGATTGAGCTTCCCCTCTCGCTCCTTGTCCTTGTCTCGTTGCTTGACATACGTCGGATACAGATCGGCGATCCATAACAATGCAGGGTCACCTGAGGCGATGAGCTCTTGAGGGGATTTGTTGAAGCAACTGGTAACGAATTCTAAATCCCCGAGCTTGGTGTTCTCCATCACCGAGCTGGCAAGCTTGTTGAGCCCTTCGCTTGAGTTCAAGACACGAGCCACCGGTTCGATGTCTTGAGCTCCAGGTGTGGATTGCAGCAACTCGAGCATTCCCAGGAGCATCTTTGCATCGGTGGCCTGGTCTCGGTCACCGACGTCGAGCTTGATCTGCTGGGTGCTTTGCGACCAGTTCCGATCCATATAAGGTGCCTCGCGCTCCAGATCGGGCTTGGCCCTTTCGGTGGCCCCATCGTAGAGAGCAAACGCGATCGCCAGAGCTCTCGGTGCCGTTCGCAATTCGCGAAGGTAAGTCTCCAAGGTCCCCTTCTTGGACATCTCCGAATAGACCATGTCGATTTGATCTAGCAGCAAGGCATACTTGGAGTACTTCACCGGATCGCTAGCGATGAAAGCCTTGAGCTTGGTTTCCCGGTCGGCTCTTTGCTGTTGGATCTTGGCCCGCTGGAGCCCGATGAGCTGTCCACGGGATCGTTTTTCGACATTGGCTAGGGATTTGATCCGCGTGGAGTGCTTGATCGCCACGGCGCGGTCTTTGGCTCCGGCCTTCTCCATTTCGGCGATCTGCCAACTGTAGAGCGAAACAATCAGCGGTAGGCGTACATTCTGCTCGTATTGGATGAAGCTTTCGGTCCGGTTGCGGACGGTCCTGCCTGGATACCCGAGCAAAAAGACGGTGTCCCCTTCATCGATCCCTTTGGGCTGAACCCTCAACGGTCGCTTGGGCACATAAGGCACATTGTTTGGGGAGTATTCGGCGGGCTTGCCATCTGGAGCCGTATAGGCTCGCATAAAAGAGTAATCGCCGGTGTGTCGAGGCCATTCCCAATTGTCGAGTTCCCCGCCAAAGGCACCGATGCTGATAGGGGGAGCAAAAACCAATCGGACATCTTTGAGGTAGGTGTAAAGAAAAAGAACATAGGTCTTTCCGACGAACATTTCTGCGACCTCAGCCCGCATCCCTGGATTGTCTTTTTCCGCTTGGATTTCGAGTTCCTTCTTTCGTCGATCGATCGACTTGGTCCGATCGCTGTAACCCATTTCGGGGCTGGTTGCCGAGAGGACCTCGGCCGAGACGTCCGCGTAGGACTCGGTGATGCGGACGGTGTAGTTGGGTGCAGGAACTTCGTCGGCTAGCGTTTGGGCGATGAATCCATCATTCAGCAGATCGCGTTCAGGGGTGCTGGCTTTTTGAATCGCGTCAAAAGCGCAGTGGTGGTTGGTGATGATCAACCCGGCATTCGATACGAACGAACCAGTGCAACCGTTGACGCGGCAAATGCCATCGACGATGCTTTTGGCTTGGGGATTGAAGATCTCATCGGCGGTAAGTTCGATGCCTCGGTTTTTGAGCCCAATGTTGGCCAGTTCGCTGATCGGGAACATCCCCTCGTCGCAGCGGGCCGGTGCCAAGAGCCCCACGGAGCACAAGAGGCCCATGAATCCCGAAATGCCCATGAATCCCGAGTCGGCCCGGGTGCAGAGGAGACGCAAGGCGACAGCGAGCAAAGAGTAGCAATTGGACATGGCAATCCTCGAAAGATGCAAAGAACCAGCTTGGAGCGAAGCGACCCTGAGCCCATTGTGGGCTAAAAGCGCGATTCCTGCTAGAGTTTCCCGCAGATCAAGGTGGCATTGTGTCCACCGAACCCAAAGCTGTTGTTCATCGCATAGCGAATTTTGCGATTGCGGGGGACCAGTGGTGTGTAGTCCAGGTCGCAATTGGGATCTGGGGTTTCGAGATTGATCGTCGGCGGAACGATGTCGTGGAAACAACTTAAGATCGAAAGGATCATCTCAATCCCACCGCTGGCCCCCAGAGCGTGTCCGAGGTGTCCTTTGGTGCTCGAAAGGGCAACACTGCGGGCCGATTCACCGAAGACATTTTTGACCGCGACGGTCTCGGCTTTGTCTCCAAGAGGAGTGCTCGTGCCGTGCGCGTTGATGTAGTCGATTTCGGATGGATCGAGTTTCGCGTCGATCAAGGCGTTGCTCATGGCCATCGATGCTCCACGGCCTTGTTCGTCCGGAGCCGTGATATGGCCGGCATCGCAAGAGCCTCCGTAACCGAGGATTTCGGCATAGATCTTTGCACCCCGAGCCTTGGCATGTTCGAGCTCCTCGAAGACCAAAATCCCTGCGCCTTCGCTGAGCACAAAGCCATCGCGATCGGCATCGAAGGGACGGCTCGCTTTTTCGGGCTCGTCATTTCGGGTCGAAAGGGCCTTCATGTTGGCAAAGCCGGCGACACCCATCTGAGTGATAGCCGCCTCGGTCCCCCCGGTGACCATGACCTCAGCTTCGCCGGTACGAATGCACTTGAGTGCATCGCCCATGGCGTTGTTGCTCGAGGCACAGGCCGTTGCGATGGCAAAGTTCGGGCCTTTCAGGCCGTACTGAATCGCCAGGTTGCCTCCGGCGGCATTGAGCATCATCTTGGGGATCGTAAACGGGCTGACGCGATCGGGTCCCTTGGTATGCATCCGAAGAATCTGCTCTTCGATCTCGTTGAGCCCCCCGATCCCCGACCCGACGATCACGCCGCAACGGTGGGCTTGCTCTTTCGAGAAATCCAAGCCAGAGTCTTTGATGGCGTGGAACGCTGCCCAAATCGCGAACAGGGAGAACCGATCCAAACGCTTCGCGTCTTTAGGTTCGCAGGACTCCCCTGGTTCGAAATTGGGAACATCACCACCAAAGCGGACCTTGTGCAGGGTGGTGTCCAAGATTGTTAGCGGATGGATACCGCTCTTGCCTTCTAGGATTGAGTTCCAAAGCGTAGGAACATCCAAAGCCAAGGGAGTGACACAACCGAGGCCCGTGACGACGACTCGACGATTCATGCAACTGCTATCTGAAGAATCAGGGGGTTGCCCAACGACTCAGTTGAGCAAACCCATGTGACTGAAGATATGGTGCGAAAGCGACCGCTTAGGATTGCTTATCGATGTAATCGATGGCTTCGCCGACACGCTGAATTTTTTCAGCTGCGTCCTGAGGAATATCGATGTCGAATTCCTCTTCGAACTCCATCACTAGTTCCACTGTGTCGAGCGAGTCGGCACCTAGGTCATTAACGAAGTGTGTATCACGAGTGATTTTGTCTTTCTCGACACCGAGTTGTTCGGCAACGATATCAATGACTCGTTCCTGAGTTGATGCCATAGTCGGGAAATCCCCTTCAACGAAACTGAAATCTGTTAAACAAAAAATCTAGCCGACAGCGTTGTCGGCAGGTGACAAAAGATAGAGGATTGCGGTAAAACCGGTCAAGCCAGGATAACCGAATCGACCTAGAATCCGAGCTGGTTTCCTTTGGTTTCCCAAAAGACTCCTTGGCTCTGCGTTTTTGGTGTTTCCTGGCGCTCGACACCAAATTTTAACGCCAAATCCCCAGATTGGGGTGTTTCCTTCAAGCAAAACAGCCCCTCGACTAAAAAACAAGTCCCGTCGATCCCCAAATTAGCGGGGTCCAAGCGGCGGAAGGCCAGCCGAGGGGGCCGGAGGCAAAGCCGATGGAAATCCCGTGCCTGAACTCGGCGGCAAGGGTGGCAGTCCCCCCGCATTGCCTGCCGGCAAACCCCCGTTGGCCGCCGGAAGTGCTGGGATTCCCGCTGGAATCCCTCCGTTGGCCGGTGGCAAACCCCCGTTGGCTGCAGGAAGTGCTGGGACGTTGGCCGGTGGGGCTGGAGACTGGGTGTTGGCGTTGGGAACTGCGGCCGTCCGTTCGCCGGTCGACTCAGCGGCCACTTCGGTGAGATTTTCGAAATTCACGACCTGGACCTCTTCTCCCTCGGTATGCGTGTCGACGGCCATCTCGCAGATACGCCATCCATCGACTTCTTTGATCAGTGCCCAGACGACTTCGTACTCGCTCCCAGGCATACCGGAAGCCCCCGGCTCGAGCCAATTGCTCGAGACGAGCATGACGTTTGGATCCTTAGGATCAATCATCTGTGCTTTGCCGATTTCAAATGCGGCGTTGGGGGATCCGATCGGTGAGATCTCGAGTCCCTTGGATTTGATTTCTTGGCGAGCCCGGGTCGATAAGAGCGACTCGATGATCTGAGCGTTGCTGGTTCGCATTCCTTCGAGGAACGCTCCGACGACTTCTTCAGGACGTGTTGGATTCTTCAGGTTCAGCGAGCTCAAAGGGACCATTTCCTCAGAGGGCAAGCCGGACGGTTGCGAACTGTTGGTATTGGCATTCGAAGCGATCGGGGTCCCGGCAGCGTTGGCTCGATCGCCCGATGGATTCGTTGGGTTGGCTTGGGCGACTTGATCTTTCTTGCCAGAGTCACATCCGACTTGGCCAAGTACAGCGGCGAGGGTTGCCGTCCAAATGAAACGCTTCATGAGCTGGTATTTCCTCTGAGGGATCTTCGAAAGGTAGGATCTTGGAATGGTCCTTGTAGGACAAATGCTCCGGGTCGCACGAGTATCCGTGGAGCCGGATCCACTTGCTAGAACGGTGAAATACTTCATCGATGCGATGGGAGTCAAGAGCATTCCTTCACGGGAACATGCACCCGATTCATCTTGCTACAGGCCAGACCCATTCGATACAGTCGATGGCATTCGATCGATTTTGGAAATTCCCACCAGGAGCCTATGGGATGTCCACGTTTGCCAAAAACAACAAGCATCATGCTCATCCACAGCATCATGCTCAAGACCCGTTTGCAACCCGAAAACCGGCCGAATCGAGGCGACTGCTCTGGAGCATTTTCTTTTTGGGAATCGCAACGCTGACGGGCTGCCAGCTCGGGGCAAAGAGTCAGAACTCCCGCGGGGTGGCGATGTATCAACAAGGTCGATACGCCGAAGCTTTGCAATATTTCGAGCAGGCTAAGGTGACCGACGCGGCCAATCCTGATACTTACTACAACCTCGCTTCGGCCTACCACAAGCTAGGCACCGCGTCGAAAGACCCCAAGATGATCGACAACGCCGAGCGGATGTACAACACCTGCTTGGAAATGTCCCCAAACCATGTCGATTGCTATCGAGGCTTATCGATCCTGCTCGTCGACAAAGGGCAGCCCGAGAAGGGCTTCACGCTCCTGAAAGATTGGGCGATCAAAAACCCAGGGCTATCAGAACCCCGAATCGAACTTGCCAGACTCCATCAAGAGTTCAATCAAAATAAAGTTGCCGAACAGTATCTCAACGAAGCCATTGCGATGGACCCGAACAACCCTCGAGCTTGGGCCGCCAAAGGTCGTTCGCGGGAGATATCTGGGGATTTGATGATGGCCGTCCAGAACTACGAAACGAGCTTGGCCCTGAACGCCTCGCAACCGGAACTCTATCAACGCATCGGGGCCCTGAAAGTTCGTCTGAGCCAAAATGTTCCGGTCAATCCAACCGCTCCACCGACGACGACCCGCTAGGCCTTTAGGGGATTTCAGCGGTATTCGCTGGGACTAAGTGGGTTTTTCTATTATGATTGTCCTGGTGATGCTCGTCAGACTCACACCAGCAAAAACAGGAGACGATTCGGATGCACGGTACGGTTGAGATCCGCTACGGAAAAAGCGAACTATCGGTTAAGCTCCCCAAAGGTTGCCAACCGGTGATCGTGCGCAAACCCCCTATGCCGCTGCTTAACGATGCCTCGAGCGCTATCCGTGAGGCACTTCGCCAAGGTGTCGCATGCCCATCGCTCCAAGAAGTTGCGCGAGGATCCTCGAGGGTCTGCATCGTGATTTGCGACATTACCCGCCCGGTCCCCAACGGTCCGATTCTCCGAGGGATCGTCGAGGAACTCAATGCCGCCGGCGTGGCTAATTCTCAGATCACCATCCTGATTGCCACCGGCTTGCACCGCCCAAACTTGGGCAAAGAAATGCTCGAAGTCGTCGGCGACGAATGGGTCTTCAACCACATCCGCATCGAGAATCACTACGCCCGCGACCTGGCTTGGATGGTCGATCTGGGCAAGACCCCGACGGATGGGATTCCGGTGCTCCTGAATCGCCATCTGGTTGACGCCGATTTGCGGATTGTTGTCGGGCTGGTCGAACCGCACTTCATGGCCGGTTACTCCGGTGGTCGCAAAGTCGTCGCTCCGGGCGTGGCCGGCGAAGAGACCATCCGAACTTTCCATAATCACCAGTTCATGGCCAACCCCCTGGCCTGCAACGGCAACCTCGTCGAAAACCCCTTGCACCGCGGCCAACTTGAAATCCTCGAGCTTCTCGGGCCGACCTACGCGGTCAACACCATCATCGACGAACAACGCCAAATGAGTTTTGTCAACTTTGGCAAGTGCGTCGAAAGCCACCTCCAGAGCGTCCAGGTCGTCCGCAAGTATGCCGAAGTTCCTATCGATCGAAAATTCGCTACGCTCGTGACCAGTGCGGCCGGTTATCCACTCGATAAGACTTACTATCAAACCGTTAAAGGGATGGTCGCTCCCTTGCAGATTTTGGCCGATGGTGGCCACATGATCATCGCTAGCCGTTGCGAAGAAGGGCTCGGTTCCCACGAGTATCGCGACTCGCAAACCCAACTCAAAACCCTAGGCGCCGAGGGCTTCGTCGAACGCATCCGACGCATGAGGCTTGCCGACATCGATGGCTGGCAAACCCATATGCTTCTTCGGCCTCTTTCAATCGGACGAGTCTCCTTGTACAGCGAAGGCATCCAAGGCAAAGATCGAGAACTGACCGGTGTCGAAATGATCGATTCGATCGAGAAAGCCATCCAGCAGAGCGTCGAGACCTCTGGGGACAAGACCATCGCGGTGATCCCCGAGGGACCCTACGTCATCCCAATGCACCAAAGTGCAAACACCGAACTTCAAGCCTAAATGATAGGAAACAGGCGCGAGCCATTTCGTTGTATTCCATTTGATTTTTACTCAAGTAGCTAATCCATGAATGTATTTGCGAGAAAGAGCCTCGAAGATCTCAACCAGGAGGCAAGGGCCGAGGGGCAAGGGACACTCAAGCGTCATTTAGGCCCAGTGAACTTGGTCCTCCTAGGGATCGGAGCGATCATCGGGGCTGGACTCTTTGTACGGACGGCCGCTGCGGCCGCCGAGCATGCAGGACCGAGCGTGACGCTGAGTTTCATCGTTGCTGCCATCGGTTGCGCATTGGCCGGAATGTGCTACGCGGAATTCTCCGCAATGACCCCGGTCTCAGGCAGTGCCTACACCTACTCGTACGCCACGATGGGTGAACTCTTTGCATGGATCATCGGATGGGACTTGGTCCTCGAATACGCCCTAGGAGCAGCAACCGTCGCGATCGCTTGGTCTCAGTATTTGAACAAACTGATCGAAAGCTTCCTCGGAAAAGCATACACGATCCCTTACCAATTTTGTCACTCGCCGTTCGAGTCGATCGGCGAGGGGGCCGACAAAGTCACCGGGATCATCAACTTACCGGCCGTCATTATTCTGCTGCTTCTGACGATCGTTTTGGTGCGAGGTATCAAAGAGTCGGCGGTATTCAACGCGATCGTCGTGAGCGTCAAGGTTCTGATCGTGGTCCTGTTTATCGCCTTAGGATGGCAGTTTATCCAACCGGCAAACCATACCCCATTCATTCCCGATGCGACGGTTTACACCGACGCGATCAAGGAGACGGAGCGGAATTTCGGCGGACTCTGGGGTGTCCTCGGTGGGGCTGGCGTCGTTTTCTTCGCCTTCATCGGTTTCGATGCGGTCTCGACGGTCGCCCAAGAGACCAAAAAACCCGAACGCGATATGCCGATCGGTATCCTCGGCTCGCTCTTGATCTGCACCGTTTTGTACATCCTGTTTAGCTGGGTCCTCACTGGAATCGCCCCCTACGAAGACTTCCGAGATCCCACCAAAGGCAAAGAAGCCTCGGTGGCTTACGCGATCGAAACCTACATGCCCGGCTACGGGGCCTTGGGCAAATTCATCACCGTAGCAATCCTGTTCGGTTTCTCTTCGGTGATCCTGGTGATGCTCCTAGGACAAAGCCGCGTTTTTTATTCGATGTCCCGCGACGGACTCGTACCCAAGATCTTTTCGGATCTGCATCCGGTCCATCAGACGCCCTGGAAATCCAATTGGATCTTTTTTGTGTTTGTCGCCCTTTTCGCTGCCTTTATCCCCGATAGTGTCGTCGGGGACATGACCAGCATCGGGACATTGTTTGCCTTCGCGCTGGTTTCGATCGGAATCATCATCATGCGCAAAAGCGATCCAGACGCCCCAAGACCCTTTCGCACCCCCTTGGTTCCCCTCGTTCCGATCCTCGCCGTCGTCGTGTGCGGTGCGATGATCGCCGGTTTGGGCAAGGAAAACTGGGCCCGCTTAGGTGTCTGGCTGGCAATAGGCTTGGTGATCTACTTTGCCTACGGAGTTCGACACAGCCGCGTCCAATTGACCCGCCAATAGGGCGTCCGATGCAGTCAAGCAAACCGTAGGCAAGCGAACCATAAGGGAGCGTTGTGGAAGCAGAGCAGGCGAGAATCCAAGCGGATTTAAGGGGGATCCTCGACGGCGAGGTCTTCTGCGACTCTCTGCACTCCCAGATCTACGCCAGCGACGCGAGTCTCTACCAGATCGCACCGATGGCCGTGGTTCGCCCACGGCATGCCAACGACGTGGCCGGGTGCATCAAATACGCCGTCGAAAACGGATTGCCCGTTTTCCCTCGCGGAGGTGGAACTGGACTGGCTGGCCAATCTCTCGGTCCAGGGATCATCCTGGACTTCTCTCGCTTCATGCGCCGCATGATCGACCTGGATGCACAGAACCTTCGGGTCCGTGTTCAACCTGGAATCACCCTCGGAGATCTCAATCGACAGTTGGCACCCCATAAGCTGGTTCTGGGAATCGACCCCCCCATGAGAGCCGTCACAACCGTCGGGAGCCTAGTGGCAATCGACGCTCTAGGAAGCCACTACCCGCGGTACGGAACGGCCGGATCTCATCTGCTCGGCGCCCAGGCGGTTCTGGCCGATGGCCAGCAAGTCGAACTGGCCAAAACCTCTTGGCACTACCCAAACACCGGAAGTCCAAAACTCGATCGCATTGCAAGCGACCTCGGACGATACCTCACCGAAAACAAAGAGACGATCTCATCCCCACCATGGAAAGGAATCCCGCGAGGCTGCGGCTATCGGCTCGAGTCGATCCTCGAAGACGACCAAATCGATTTGGCGCGTTTACAAGCCGGTGCCGAAGGAACGCTGTCAGTCCTGACCGAGTTGACATTGAAGGTCGATCGCATCCCTAACGCACGAGCCTTGGTACTGCTGCTGTTCGAAAAAATGGAACTCGCCGCCTGTGCAGCTCTCGAGGCGCGCAAGGACGAGGTCGCGGCATGCGACCTGATGGACCGTCGACTCATCGAAATCGCTCGCGAATTGGACTCCCGTTATGAAGCGATGTTGCCCAGAGGCTGCGAAGCTCTCTTGCTCATCGAACATCAAGGAGATGATTTGACGGAGGTCAAACAGCGGCTTGTTGCATTGGTTCAAAAAATCGTTCGCAAAGCACCTTCGACTCAGCAAACAGCAATCATCGTCGACGATGCGGAACGGGATTTCGTTTGGCGTTTGAGCCGCCGGATCATCCCCCAGTTAGTCCGCCTCGGCGGCCCACAAAAACCGATCTCATTTGTCGACGACCTCTCGATCCAACCCGAGCGAATGCCTGATTTCCTCTTCGAAATCCAGAACATCCTCAAGTCCGAGCGGGTCACGGCAACGCTTTTTGCCCATGCAGCCCAAGGCAATGTGCAACTGCGTCCGTTCCTCGACCCGAACTCCGAAGAAGACATCCAAAAGCTCCTGCGGATCGCCGATAAGGTCTTTGAAAAAGTGATCGAATTTCGAGGCGTCATCTCCGGTGAACACGCCGTGGGGTTGAGCCGCAGCGGTTATCTACGCCAACAACTCGGCGAGCTCTATCCGATCTGCCGACAAGTCAAAACTTGGTTCGATCCCGACGGGATTCTCAATCCTGGTAAACTCATCACCGACGCTCCCCAACGGCCCATCGATAACCTTAGGACCGATCGTAAAGAACCCGATCCTGATGAACTCACGCAGCCGGCAAGACCGATGCTACCTATCCTGGACTGGTCGGGCGAAAAGTCGCTCGAAGCCTCAAGTCGCCAATGCAACGGATGCGGACGATGTCGGACCAACGCACCCGGGGAACGTATGTGCCCTTTGTTTCGAATATCACGCAGCGAAGAAGCTAGCCCCAGAGCCAAAGCCAACCTCATCCGCGGTCTGCTCTCAGGGGATATCTCTGGCCCACAGAGCGAGAGCGACCAAATGCGCGCGATCGCCGACCTTTGCTTCCACTGCCATCAATGCCGCTTCGAATGCCCTTCCCAAGTCGACATCCCACGCATGGTCGTCGAACTCAAAGCCCAGCACACAGCCACCAACGGACTTCGTATCACCGACCGACTCCTATCGAGGATCGATCTGCTGACGAATATCGCAAGCCGTTTCCCCAGACTTGCCAACTGGGCCATGGGAAACCGCTCGATGCGATGGCTCTTGGAAAAATCGACCGGTATTGCCATGGGCCGACGATTGCCCCAAATCGCTAAACAGTCGTTCATCCGTTGGGCGGTCAAGCAGAAACTCAATCGAATGAGCCGATCCGGTAGCCGCAAAGTCCTCTACTTGGTCGATCAGTATGCCAATTGGCACAATCCATGGGTCGGAAAAGCGCTCGTCGAAGTCATGCAGCATCAACGGGTCGAGGTCTACGTGCCCACCTGGCAGACCGTAACCTGGATGACCAAAATCTCCTTGGGAGATGTCGAACGCGTCAAACGCTTAATCGTCCCCCAACTTCGCCGACTCGCCGATGCAGTCAGGCAAGGCTATACGATCGTGGCGACCGAACCGACGGCTGCCCTGTGCTTGCAGCATGAGTATCCAAATCTCTTTCCGAGCGATGATGCGTCGCTCGTGGCAAGCAACACCCAAGAGGCCGGACACTATCTCTGGGAGATGCACAACCGCAACGAACTGGAACTGGATTTCAAGCCCCTCAACATATCGGTCGTCTACCACACACCTTGCCACCTCCGAGCCTTGGATATCGAGTACAGCGGCACAAAACTCCTGGAGTTGATCCCGGGCTTGAACGTCCTGCAAGCCGACTCGGGCTGCTCAGGCATGGCCGGTGTCTACGGACTCAAACGAGAGAACTACCGAAACAGCCTTCGCGTCGGTTGGGGACTCATCAGCACCATGCAAAAGACCCCGGCACAGATCGGAAGCACCGAATGCGCTTCTTGCAAATTGCAGATGGAACAAGGTGTCGATAAACCCACGATTCCGCCAATCGCTCTTTTGGCCTACGCCTACGGTAGACTCCCTGAGGTCAAGGCCTGGATTCAGGCCCGACACGATAGCTTGGTAGTACCCTAAAGACCGACTACACCGTTCGCCTTTTTTGTGCGCAGCAATCGCGTCATCCAAACGCGCAACGACATCATAGAGATAGCCCAGAGATGGCGGTCCCCACCGCGATACGAAATCCGAGGCGAGACACGAACGCATGCTTTGTAGCTGCAAGTTACGCCTCCGCCGGGACGAGCCCGACGGTAGGCTTACCCAGCGCCCATCGAGCTCTTCTTGGCCTCCGTCGGCTTCATGCCGGCGGGGCCAAGACTTGCAGCTAC